>Ga0224512_10000246_pt1 | contig 58195 bp, 55 predicted proteins | sample SF_May12_sed_USG_4_FD_169103 | JGI IMG/M metagenome (GOLD analysis project Ga0224512, IMG submission 169103) | Sediment microbial communities from San Francisco Bay, California, United States - SF_May12_sed_USGS_13 | ecosystem: Environmental > Aquatic > Marine > Sediment | place: USA...
GCCACCGACTCCTGTGGTGGGACCGGAAGCGATACCTCGGCGGTAACGATCGAAGAAGAGGCTGCGAACCAGGCGCCGACGGCCGATCCCAATGGGCCGTACAGCGCGCAGCTCGGAGACCCCATCACATTCGACGGCTCCGGCTCCTTTGATCCGGATGGCAACATCGTCGCCTATGACTGGGATTTCGGTGATGGCGGCACGGGCACGGGTGTGAATCCGACCCATACCTATAGCACCGCGGGCACGTTCACCGTCACGCTGACGGTGACCGATGATGGCACATCGGCCCTGTCGGACAGCGCCACCACGACAGCGACTATCACGGATGTTCAGCCGCCGGACGATAATAAGGTTACGATCTGCCACAAAGGCAGGCAGACGATATCGGTCGCTGCAGCGGCCGTGGATGCTCACCTGGGTCATGGCGACACGCTTGGTCCGTGCACGAACGACAGCGATAGCGACGACATTGACAGCGGCGACGACAACAGCAAGAAAGACGCTGCTAGCTTGTCTGTCTTTTCCGGAAATGCAGTCAGCAATGACGCTCAATCCGGTGGTGGCGCCACCAGTCTGTCCTTCCTGTGGCTGCTCGGTATCGCGGTGTTTGTAATACGACGCCGCGCGATGAGTCTCTGACACATCGCAGGTGGAATTGGTACCTCGTTACTTGGTACCAGGCCCGTAACTCACGGCGGAGGCAAGGAAGCCTCCGCCGATGTCAGCGACAGGTCGCGCCGACGACACTCACGGGAGAACGGTGGCCGTACTCGCTTCCTTAGCTCAGTACCTTATCTTCGGTGATTCTGGGGCATTTTGAACAGACGCCCATGGCCTGTCAGTCCACTCACAGAAAAGAGGTGACAGGCGGCTTTGGCTCAGTAGCCGTTATTCCACCTCGAACCGCGCGACTGGCGATTTCCGAGGGTAGAGCGGCCACTCAACTCCGCTCGACGCCACCGACTTGCAGCGGCCAGAAGCGGTCGTCACTACATGACGTGCGGGCGCGATCTCGTGCTCGGTGCGGTTATTCGAACTTTCGCAGCAAGGCTTAAATTCCTTCGATAAGACCAGCAGGTTGAGAGAACATCGACAGACTGCTCATTTGTTTCAAGCGGCAGCTAACGGCCAATAGCTGCCGTCGAGGACTTTCTTAACTTGTCGGAAAGACGGGGCCATACCAACTGACCCGAAGCTGATGTCTTACCCGTTCCGATCTACCCGAGATTGCAGAATGTTAGGCTGGATCCCTTCCAGTCCCGGCGATGGCGGTGCCGCCTGTTATACCGCCGGCCCAGCTCATCAAGGTGCTGCCATTCGGACTCAGTATGATAGGTCTGTTTTCCATGCATGACATTGCAGGCGCAGGATCGACAGTTCTCACCAACTGAATACCCTTTGGCATCGGGAGTCAGCTCGTCGCGCGACTCACCTGCCATGAACCTGATAAGCAGATCGGCCAGATCTTCCGTCGTGTACCTATGGACTTTCATGGGACACCCGGGTTGAGCACATGTGAGTCTTTGCCTGGGAGCGATACTGGCACTCATGGCCGCCTCCTGCCAACTTGCAAACCGCCACTTGCGGCAGCCCGGCGATCTTGGGTCCTTCATGAAGTCTTCCATGGCTTCCGGGAGGAAACGAGGACCCGTGGCTTTGTGTCTCTGGCTTTCGCCAGATTTACCTTTGTCGCAATCATAATTATCGCCCGTGGAAAAACGCCGTCAATCCGGGAAAATACGCAGAAAAGCCCAATCTTCGGCGCTAACTGATGCTGTGTAGCGTCCAATTCTCTAAACAATTCAAGGGTTGGCTATGGGTCATTAACGGTCCTTTAGATCAAGTATGGTCGAGCGGCAGGTACAGGGCGGAAACGGCCGTACCGGGCGCGGGGAACGAAGTCTTGGCCGGATCATCCACGGTTTTCAATGCAAGACCCATTACTCCGACGCGAAACGCTATACCGGCGATCCAGCGATATGTCGCGCTGCCGAATACCGCTGCCGGCGGTATGTTGACTACACCGAGCGCAGGAGCTTGTGATGAGCCATGCCTGCAGGGTCAGGCGAGCCTGAACCGCGCCGTTAAGTCGCGATAGGGTAATATGTGCAACATTGAAGCAGACCCCAAAGGAAAGCGTCGCAATGACAATCAATCGACTTCTTGCCAGCGCACTGAGTGTGTTCCTGATGATGAGCACAGATGTCAGCGCTCAGGATGACCTGCCTTTCGATGCGTCGCCGGTCACATCGTTCGACGAGCCCTGGGCATTGGCGTTCCTGCCCGATGGCCGTATGCTGGTTACTGAAAAGAAAGGCAACCTGTATATCGTGACGCAGGACGGCGAGAAGTCTCGCCCTGTGGGCGGTATGCCGGACGTAGATTACGGCGGACAGGGCGGGTTGGGTGACGTTGCCCTGCATCCAGGCTTCGGCGACAACGGATTCATCTACCTGAGCTATGCGGAAGGCGGCATCGGTGGCACTCGTGGGGCCGCTGTAACACGAGCGGTACTCAATCTAACCGAGCGCGGCGGCTATCTCTCCGACGCCGAGGTTATCTGGCGGCAGTACCCGAAAGTCGTTGGCTTCGGCCACTACGGTCATCGCCTGTTGTTCGATAAGGACGGCTACCTCTGGATATCATCGGGCGACCGGCAGAAGTTCACGCCGGCGCAGGACATGCAGTCGAACATCGGCAAGATACTGCGCCTCAATGACGATGGCAGCGTTCCCGACGACAATCCCTTTGTTAATTACATCGATCAAGACCCGCTCGTCGACGATGAGGGCGTCTACGGGCAGATCTGGTCGATCGGTCACCGCAATCCGCTCGGCATCGCGATCGATCTCGACGGCCAGCTCTGGGTCATCGAGATGGGACCAGCGGGTGGCGACGAACTGAACCGCGTGGTGCGCGGCGGCAATTACGGTTATCCGATCATCTCCAGCGGTGACCATTACGACGGCCGCGACATTCCCGATCACGACACCCGGCGGGAATACCTGAAACCCGCAGTCTGGTGGACGCCCGTCATTTCGCCGGGTGGCCTCATGGTCTACAGCGGCAAGCTGTTCGACGACTGGCATGGTGATCTCCTTGTCGCCGGTCTCTCGTCAGAGGCGCTCGTGCGTCTTGAAGTCCGGGGCGACGAAGCGCGCGAGGTCAATCGCTACCCGATGGGCGCACGCATCCGCGGTGTCGCCCAGGGGCCTGACGGCGCACTGTGGGTACTGGAGGATGAACGCGGGAGTAGCCAGGGGCGCTTGCTCAAGCTCACGCCCGCGAACTGAGTTCGCCATCCAGATTGGTGGTCGGCCGGGCTGCCCCTCAGCTGCGGCCCGGCTGTACTATAGGACACAGTGAAACCGGCTTATCTCACGCTCGCCGAATCCGGCGAACTGTCGATGCGCGTTGCCGCCGCCTGGCAGCGCATGGAAGACTGCGATCTTTGCGCTCGCTACTGCCACGTCGACCGCAGGGCCACGATCAAGGGCGCCGTTTGCCGGACCGGCAGGCGCGCGATCGTACACGGCCACGGCCCGCATCACGGCGAGGAGGACCCGCTGCGCGGCAGCCTCGGCTCCGGCACGATCTTCTTCAGCTGGTGCAACTTGCGATGCGTCTATTGCCAGAACTGGGATATCAGCCAGAAAGGCCTTGGCCGGAAAGTCGAGCCGGACCAGCTGGCGGCGATGATGCTCAGCCTGCAGGCCCAGGGCTGCCACAACATCAACTTCGTCACGCCGAGCCACGTCGTCGCGCAGATTATCGCGGCAGTGGACATCGCTGCGAACAAGGGACTCCGATTGCCGCTCGTGTACAACACGGGCGGCTACGACAGCCTCGAAGCGCTCCGATTACTGGACGGCATCATCGATATCTACATGCCGGACCTGAAGTACGACGACTCCGACAAAGCGCACAGCTACTCGCACGTGCGGAACTACGTGGAAGTGAATCGCGCCGCAGTCAAAGAAATGCACCGGCAGGTCGGTGATCTTGTCGTCGACGCAAACGGCATTGCACAACGGGGCCTGCTGGTTCGACACCTCGTACTGCCGAACGACGTGGCCGGAACCGATCGGGTGCTCGAATTCCTGGCCGACGAGATCTCGACTGACACCTACGTCAACATCATGGACCAGTACCGACCCTGTTACCGGGCCAACGATTATCCGGCGCTAAACCGCTCGCTCACGAGCCGTGAGTATGCCCGCACCCGTGCAGCCGCTGTATCGCTCGGTCTGCATCGCTTCGCATGATGGTCGGAGCGCAGACCCGTATCGTTAAGACCGGAAAAATACCGCTTCGAAGAACTCCAGTTGCCGGAGCGCCCCGATTTACGGCTGGCGAGGTGCGACGTTCCGGGCCCGCTCGACGATCTTGTCGAGCCGCTTGAGGTGCGACCCCCTCCAGTAGACACGGTGACAGCGACGGCATTGCCTGAAGTCCCGGTAGACAAGAAAGACCTGTAGCGGTACGGAGTGCGCCACGGCCGAACGGTCCGCTTGCCGCAGGACGCCATTGCACTCCATGCAGCGCGTGTACGGCTCGATGTTGCGACCGAGGTCGATCGCGCGAATGACTTCTTCGAGTTGCCTTATCGGATCCGTGTTGCGCAGCCAGTAACCGTGTGTCACCCGCCCGTTCTTCAATATGCCCTTGTCCCGGGTCAGGATGATTCGTTGTTCGTCGCAGGCAATCTTCACAATCGCCTCGTCGTCAAGGTCACGTTCCCAGGCTGTATCGAAACCGAGCAGCCGCAAGTGTCGTGCGAGTAATCCCAGGTGCACGTCGGCGACGAATCGTGTGATCCTAAGCGGCGCCGGCCGCAGCCGTGTAAGCGGCGAGACGTCATAGCGCTCGAAGACCGGGTAAACGGCGACGCGTTCGCCGCCCTGCAACAGGTGCTCGAAACCGACCGAGCAACCGTCAACCAGTATGACATCCACCTCGGTGTGCGGCACGCCGATCGCCTCGATCGTGTCCTTGACCGATGGTGTGCCGTGAAACGCATAGTTGAACGCGCGCTGCTGGCGTTGCGGCGACAGGAAGTCGTTCAGCTCCGCGTAAAAGCGGATCTCGATCACGTGCGATACGCGGGAATGCGGGTCAGGCGGCATATCGAATCCGTCGTCAGTTTCCGGATAGCGCCCGCAGCAGCAGGTGTCCCGGCAGCTGCAGCAGCAGCGCCGCCGCTGTCATCTGCACCAGCATGTGTTGTACCGGCGTGAGCTTTACGCCTAAAGTGACCGGTAGTTCGTATACATGATTGATGTTGTCTTCGGGCTCTGTCAGCCAGCGCGTCAGCGGCAGCACGAGCCATGCAATCAGCACCGCCCATGGATAGACGCCGGGGTCATAACCAAGCCGCCACGTCCCCCAGACGATCACCGCCAGCAACGGCACGTGGAACAAAGACACCGCCCGCAGCCACAGCGGACTTGGTTCGTCAAACATGTAGTCGGCAAGGCCAATCACTCGCGGCAGGTGCAGCAGCCGTCCGAAGAAGCTCACGCCCCACAAGATCTCCGGAACAAACACCATGCATGCCATCAGGCTGACAATGAACGAACTCTCGAGCCAAAGACCCGGCACCAGCGCGAGGAGCGCGATGTCGGAGAACCAGAGGAAATTGGCCGGGCCGCGGTGCCACCAGTAAATAATGACGATGACGAGAACCATCGCGGTCCACGCAATTTTGAGCCATAGCGGCACAAGAGTGCTTACCAGCAGTTCGTCGCCCATGGGGCCCCGCCTGTATCGTCAGGTCGGCCGGTACCAGCCGATCGACTAGTCGTCTTTCTCGCTTTGCAGCGACACTATCCAGACCGCGTCCAGCAATGCCTGGGTACGTTCCGTGGCCGTCATCCACTGGCCGCGAAATGAGGGATTCGCAGCGGCGGCCGCCATGTCTTCGAACATCAGTGCAGCCCCCGGCTTAACCGAGGGGACGTTGATTTCCTCGGAAGTAACGCTGCCCCAGCCGCCCTTGCGGTACAGAAAGTCAGCCGAGCCATCGCGGTTCTGGCCAAGGAAGTCGTCAATATTAATAACACCTTCCGTGCCGGTTATGCGGAGGTCCATGACGAGCGCGCCGGAGTCGAAGCCGCAGTTCCAGGTTGACGTGGAGCCGTCGGTGAAATCAAGGACGCCCGTACCGCTTATCGCCGCGCCCGTTTCGCTGTCGCGCCGCAGGTGAGCGCTGACCGTATCCAGTAGGACATCGGGCGGCAGGTATTCGACCGCGGCACGCATGTTGTACCAGCCGGCATCGCCAATGGCTCCCATGGGTTCGAGCTCGGGGTTGAAGCGAATGTTGCCGCGGTCGGTGAGATTAAACTGAAACGCCGACGCGACCGACCAGACAAAGCCCAGCCGCTTCTCCCGGTTGCGCCTGATGTCATGAGTGCGCGGATGGTGAACAAAGTGCGTGCCGTCCATGAACGCCACGTCGTTATCGCGGCATGCTTCCGTAATGCGCTTTACCGACGGCAGGCTGGCAAACGGTTTTTCACCGAGCACGTGTTTGCCGCCTCTCGCCGCAGCGATGCAGATTTCCTCGCGGACGCTGGTCGGCGTCGCAACATAAATCGCGTCGACAGCGTCCGAGTCGATCATTTCCTGCCAGGAATCAAAGGCCATCGGCACATCGTGGTCATTCGCGAACTCCCGTGCAGTTTTCATGCGGCGGCTTGATACGGCGCCAATATCGGAAGCGTCCGCGATTTTGATCATGCCCGCCATCGAATTTGCGATGCCGCCTGTGCCAACAATACCCCAGCGAATTGTTTTCACGGATTGAGCTCCTGAAATTCGAGACGCGCCAAGCATAGTACCGCCAAACACAGAGGCCAGCGTGGTGGCTCCGGCTGCCCTTAGGATACGACGTCGGGTTCGGTTGAATGTGCTCATGACTTTTTCCCAATATCAGGGGTCGAAGCACGATTTAAAAAACTGCAGCTCGACCCCGGTACACTTAGCCCTTGATGCAGACCACCGGCTCGAGGCGAGCGACCTTGCGCGACAGGTGGGCACGCTCGGCGATATCCACCACGCGGTTCACGTCCTTGTAAGCCAGCGGCGCCTCTTCGGCCACGCCACGCGAAGAAGGGCTACGAATGACGATGCCTCGGTCAGCAAGCCCATCGACAATTTGTCGCCCGTGGAACTGGCGCCGGGCCTGCCGCCGACTCATCGACCGCCCCGCGCCGTGGCAAGCCGAACTCAGCGCCGCCGTTTCGCTCTCCACCGTGCCGGCTAATACGTAAGATCCCGTGCCCATCGAACCGCCAATCAAAACAGGCTGGCCGACCGATCGCAGGCCCGGCTCGAGATCCGGACTGCCGGGCCCGAATGCACGTGTCGCTCCCTTGCGATGAACGTACAGTTCTTTTTCCTCGCCCTCGATAACGTGTCGCTCGACCTTGCAGATATTGTGCGACACGTCGTACAACATCGTTAGCCGGGCGTCGGGCAACAAGCGCTCGAACGCCTGCCGTGTGAGATGGGTAATAATCTGGCGATTCGCGAGCGCACAATTCATCCCTGCTCGCATGGCACCAAGATAACGTTGGCCGAGCGTTGACAGGATCGGCGCACACGCCAGTTCGCGGTCCGGCAGCTCGAGTCCGAATTCCCCTGCCGCCAACGCCATCTCGCGCAGGTAATCCGTGCCAATCTGGTGGCCGAGGCCGCGCGATCCGCAGTGTATGCTGACGACGATATCATCCGCTGTCAGGCCATAAGCGGCCGCTATGGCGACATCAAACACCTCGGCGACGCGCTGAATCTCGAGATAATGATTACCGGAGCCAAGCGTGCCCATCTCGCGCCGCTGTCGCTTCTTCGCGCGATCGGAGACCGCTTCCGGCTTCGCGTCTGCGATACAACCGCGTTCCTCCGTTCTATCCAGGTCTTCGCTGACGCCGTAGCCTTGCTCCACGGCCCATCGCGCACCGCCGCACAGCATCGCGTCCATCTGCGCGTTGGAGAGGCGGATCGCTCCCTCGCTGCCTACGCCGACGGGAATGTCGGCGTACAGCGCATCGGCGAGCTCGGATTTAACGGGCTCCAGCTGTGCTGTCGTCAGTTTCGTGTGAAGCGTGCGGACGCCGCAGGAGATGTCGAAACCCACGCCACCGGCGGACACGACGCCGTCGGCCTCCGCGTCGAATGCCGCCACGCCTCCGATCGGAAAGCCGTAGCCCCAATGCGCGTCGGGCATCGCATAGACCGGGCCGACGAGGCCTGGCAGCAGCGTGACGTTACGAAGCTGCTCGTATACCTTGTCGTCCATCTGCAGAATCTGCTCTTGATCACCGAAGATCACGCCGGGCACGTTCATCGGGCCGTCGACCGGGATCTGCCAGCGATACTCATCGATACGTTCAAGCCGGTTAAGGTCCATCGTTGCCCGCTCCTACACGTCCACGACACACTGCGCCTGCCAGTTACCGGACGAATCCTGTTCGACTGATAGCGCGGTGTAAGTGGCTCCCTTGATTTCGACCACAGGACGGTGACGCGCGCGATCCACGGTTTCGCCTTCGACGCGCGCATCCAGCTTGTGCCCGTCGAACTTCACGCGCCAGCTTCCGAATATCATGCGACGGGTTGCCATTTCGTAGATCAATGCGTTCAGCCAATCGACCAGCAGTAAGGCATCATCCGGTGCCTCGCAATGAATATCGAGCTGCCGCTCCAGTCGGACAGACGCCGGATCCGTAACGACTGCGGTTAACGCCTCGCCCATGGCCTCGAACAGGCTTTCGCGAGAGGGTGCCCTGGCGCGAAGGCCTATATCGGCGTCGTGCTCAATATGGCTCCAGCTCGGATTCTGCATCCTGCTGCCATGGTGATGCTTTCCCGGTGGCGCGTAAATAAGCAGTAGTGCATACAACAATGCGACCCGTTAACGGCAGTCGGCCCTGACCGCCCTGGTGAACCTCCTGCGGCGTTAGCCGCGTCGCTGCTGCAATCGCCGGGCGAGGTCGGCGGTGACAGCGTGCATTGAGTCGGTCGCGGAAAATACATCGAGCTGCGCCGAGTAGCCCATTCGGCCGTCAAGCATTGCCCTTGCCAGCTGGAGGCCCTCGCTTTCGCCGATTTCTTCTGCGATCGGGCCACACAACGCGATCAGGTCTTCGATCAAACCCCTTATCGGTCGGCGTCGGCCTTCTTCGTTATAAATATAGTCCGCGTCGATGCCAATGCGACCAGCACGGTAGTGGTTTTCACGCTCGACCCAGACGGGCAGCGTCGCCGGCAAAATCCGGCGTACCTCGCCGTCCGTAGTACGCGCCATGCAAACCGCCAATACGCGCGCGAAAGCCGCCAGTGCGTGCACATCCTGCAGGCCCGATGCGGCGTCCATGACCCGGATCTCCAGGGTGCCAAAATCGGGATGGGGGCGGATATCCCAGTGGATGTCCTTGAAATGCTCAATCATGCCGGCGCTGATTGCGGCGTGATAAAACCCCTCAAAATCCGCCCAGCAGCCGAAGGAAGTCGGTATCCCGTACGTTGCTGCCGCCGCGAGGATACGGTGTCGGTATGCCGCGTGCCCGGTCTCGTGCCCGCGCCAGAATGGTGAGTTGGCGGATAGCGCGATGAGCGCCGGCAGCGCCGGTATCAGGCGCGACATCGCGCGCATCGCGTCGTCGCCCGAGGGCATGCCGACATGTACGTGCGTGCTGAACGTGATCTGCGTATGTGCGAGGATGCCGTGCGACTCCTCCAGGCGGCTATACCGCGGCGTCGGTGTGATGAGTGCAAGCCGTCGGCAAAACGGATGCGTGCCGGCGCCGCACGCCGTCATGTCGAGTTCCTCGCAGCGTCGCAGGACTTTCGACGAGGTCTGGCCGATATGCCGAACCGCATCATCGGTCGTGTCCGAAACCGGGCTCGTCAACTCAACGCAGGACTGGACAAACTCGGGTTTGACAAAGTCGCCGCCTGGATAAAGCTCCATGAGCGGCATGATGCCGGGCCGAAGGTCGAGCGTTTCGGCGTCCAGCAGCTGAAGTTCCCATTCGATGCCAACGGTTGGGTTTGCACAACGCTTAAACTCCATCGAACTCGGCCCCGATTCTGCCATGCGCAGTCCGGACTACCTGATCATAGAATCGTGCGCCGACGGCGAGCGCCTTCTCGTCGATGTCAAATGCCGGACTGTGCAGCGGCACCGGGGCCCAACGCTCTTCGCGAGCGCCAAAACGTACGAATGCGCCGGGCACGTGCTCCAGGAAGAAGGAAAAGTCCTCGGACCCCATGCTGGGATGCTCCGAACCAACCACGTTATCGGCGCCGACGATCCGGCTCGCCGCCTCTCGCGCAATCGCCGCGCCGGCGGGATCATTGATGACCGGAGGGTATCCTGCGCCGAACTCCACCGTAATCTTCGCATTGTGCAGTTCGGCGGCCGCACTGATCATTCGCTCGATGCCACGCAGGATGTGTTGTCGGACATCCGGATTGGAGGTTCGTATCGATCCCTCGAGTATCGCTTCTTCGGCGATCACATTCGGTGCCGAGCCCGCGTGGATCTTGCCGATCGTCACAACGGTGGGATGGAACGGATTGGTTTCCCGTGACACCAGTGTCTGCAAAGCAATAATGAGGAATCCGCTGATGACGACGGCGTCGACAGCCTCGTGCGGTCGTGCCCCGTGGCCTCCCCTGCCACGGATGCGAATCGAGAAACGATCCGACTGTGCCGTAACTACGCCGTCGCGAACCATGATCTGACCGGTGTGGTAGTCGTGGGTCACGTGACCCGCGAAGATCGCTGCGACGTTTTGCAGCGCGCCGTCCGCGATCGCGGTCCTCGCGCCGCCGCCTCTTTCCTCGGCCGGTTGAAAAATCAGCCGTACCGGTCCTGGTGGCGAGTCGTTACAGAGCAGCTCCGCGGCACCAATCAGCATAGCCATGTGCGCGCCGTGCCCGCAGGCATGCATCTTTCCCGGATTCACCGACGCGTACGCGACGCCCGTCGTCTCGTCACCCGGCAGCGCATCCATTTCGGCACGAAGGCCGATGACGGGCCGGGTGGAGTCCAGTCCCGCCACGTGGCCGATGACGGCGTGACCAATGCCGGCATAATCGTAATCTATCTTGAGGCGTTCGAGTTCCCTGATGATCCGCTGCGCAGTATCTGCTTCTTCGAACGCGAGTTCGGGATGCTGGTGAAACCAGCGTCGCAGTACGACCAGCCTGCTAAACAGCTCATCGCTGAGACCGTATGCCATCTCAGAAATCGCTGCGTCTTTAGGCGTGTTCACGTCGATTGAACAACTGGTGAGCTTATCGGCAAATATTTTACACCTTATATAAACAGCGGTCGAACCGGGGTCTTTCCAGAACCTCGCTTCGAGCGCCGGCGAGTGTAGACTGTGTCCCCATGGCAGGTGGTTGCACAAACTGTGGCACATCCAGGACTCGATCGAGGGCACGGTCCGGCGCGCGCGTCGGCATGGTGATCTTGATGCTCGCTGCTACGAGCGTCGCAGCGGCGACCGAGATCCACCGTTGTTTGCTGGAAGATGGCACGTTCGCCTTTCAGGAAACCCCGTGCCCCGGGCCCGCCGTGCATGTCGACAACGGCAGCAAAGCCGGCGAAAGTCATAGCGAAAGCAGTACACCCGCTGCTGACGATGACGTCTTCGACTTCGTCAATCCTTTCGACGAATCCGTAACCGCGCCGACGTCCGACGAATCAGCGCTACCCGAACCGGTATCGGAGGACCGTGCCGCGTGCGAAAAAACAACACGGGATGCGATCGACGCGATTGACCTCGAGATGCGCGGGAATGCCTACACGAAGGAACAGGGCGAGGAATACCTTGCGGAGCTGCTCACATTGACGCGACAGTTACGCGCCTGCAAGCAGCTATAAGTAAACAGGGGTCGAACTGCAGTTGTCCAACACGTCCGTTCGACCCCCCGGCATAATCTAACAACACCAGCGGGGTGTATGTATGAACTTTGGCTTTTCCATTTCTCTTTCCGTTGGACTGCTGTCGACCTTCGCAGTTTTTGCGAACGCTGCCGCCGACATCGTAGTCGGGGACCGCGGCGTAAGCTGCGCCGACGATCCGGCCTGTATTAACCGCCTGCATCCCGACATCCCGACGGTTGCGAATGCCGATCCCGGTGAACGCATCGTATTCGTCGGCCGCGATGCCTTTGACCTGACGCTCGATCCGGACGAATTTTCGAGCGCCAAGTCCATGCCGCGGGAAGGAATCGGCATCGTCCATGCGCTCACCGGCCCGGTCTTCATCAACGGCGCCAAAGCGGGCGACGTGCTGGCGGTTACAATCGAGGCATTCGAGCCTGACAAGGTCGGCTGGACCGAAGCCGGACCATTCGGCTTTGCCGGCGACCAGTTCGGTACCGACGAGCGCTTTATCGTCTGGCGCATCAACGACAAATATGCGGTCAGCGATGCACTCCCCGGTGTGCGCATCCCGAACGCGAGTTTTCCCGGCGTCGTGACAACGCTGCCCGGGCCGGCGCTGGTCGCCGAGGTGCTGGCGCGGGAGACACAGCTGCTCGAATCGGGCGGCGTCGTGCTGAATCCGGACCCGGATGAGGCGGAGCCGGCGTCGGTATGCGGAGCGGAAGGAACAAGAGCGGCAGAGTGCCTGCGCACGATCCCGCCGCGGGAGCACGGCGGCAACATGGACATCCGCTACATTACTACCGGTACAACCGTCTACCTGCCTTGTTTCATCGACGGCTGTGGGCTCGCGGTCGGCGACTTCCACTACGCGCAGGGCGATGGCGAGGTGGCGGGCACGGCCATCGAGATGGGCGGCCGGATGACCGTCACCACCCGCGTTGTCGAAGACCCGCCCGACCTGTCCCGCGGCCCCCACTACGAAGGTCCGGCTTCGGTGCTCGGGATCCCGTCGAAGCGCTTCTATGCCGTCACCGGCTTCCCGCTAAAGGAAAAAGGCAGCGTACCGGCGGACCTTGCCTACCTGGACTCGCCGAAGATTGCAGGCTTGAGCAACCTGTCGAGCGATATCAATCTCGCGGCGCGAAATGCTCTCGCGGCCATTATCGACTACATCATGTCGGAATACGGCTATGACCGGACGCAGGCTTACATGATCGCGAGCGTCGCGGTGGACATGCGTATCGGTCAGCTGGTCGACGTGCCGAACGTCGGCGTGACCGCGGTACTGCCGCTGGATATATTCGTGGGAAATGACTGACAGCTGGCGACAGTGTCAGCGCGGACTAAAGCGCAGCTGATTGTGCTAGTGTCGTCGTCAATAACAACAGGTAAACGCCATGAATAAGCTTTTCCGCATCGTCGCTGCGGTCATTTTTATTGTTGCCGCACCGCCTACCGTTGCGGCAGACGGTCACAGGTCGATCCTGGTAAGCGGCGCCAGCACCGGCATCGGCCGCAACCTGACCGAAACGCTCGCCAAGAATGGCTATCACGTCTACGCCGGCGCGCGTAAAGACGAGGATCTCGCGGCGCTGAATGCAATTGACAACGTTACGGCCGTAAGACTCGACGTCACCAACCAGGAGCACGTCGACGCTGTTGTCGCGATGATCCGCGAAAAAGGCACCGGGCTGTACGCGCTTGTCAACAACGCCGGCGTTGGCGGCCGCGGACAGGTTGTCGACACGCCGATTGAGAATCAAAGCTTTGTCTACGCGGTCAATGTTGAAGGCGTCTACCGCACGACCAAGGCGTTTGCGCCGCTGGTTATCGAATCCAGGGGCCGCATCGTGACGACGGGATCCATCGCTGGAACGATCTCGGCAATCCCGGGTTTCAGCGCCTACAGCGGGAGCAAACACTGGATCGAGGCATATACCGACTCCCTGGCGACCGAAATGGAGCCGCACGGCGTCGTCGTCAGCGTCGTTGAACCCGGCAACTACAAGTCGAACATCCGTCGTAGCCGCGTAGCGCGTGAGATAACCCAGGCAAAAGCTGCAGCCGGCGAGATGACCGACGACATGCAAGCCGCCTACGAAGCGACGGCCGAGCGTGAGCTGTCCCTAAAGGAACCCGATGAGGTGTCCGAAGCGTTCATGCATGCCTTGTTCGACGACAAGCCGCTGCGCCGCTACGTGGTTGTCCCCAACGCGCAGGAACACGAGGCAACCATCCGCACGAAGTTCAACGAGCTCGTGCAGCTGAACCAGTGGGGCCCCTACAGTTACGACCGGGATCAGTTGGTTGAGCTATTGGATGAGGTCCTCGGCGGAGATGCCGCAGCCGAGTGATGGTCTGCCCCGTATGACCACCCCAGCACTTAGCTGATCTCGACACATGGAGCGAGTACATCATGCCGGGATTGAAGGGCTTTGATGTCGACGGCTTATTTTTTCGATATTCCGAGCCAATCCATCGCCGGGTTCAAATCGCGGAATATTCGGACATTCCGATTCTGTTCGGAGGACATCATTTCGTACATGACGCCCATTCCATATTCAAGGGCTCCAGACACCACGATGGCCAGCTTGTAATCTTTCAGTAGTTCGGCATCCGATGCATCCTGTTCCACAAACTTTTCAATACCAGATGGCGAAATCGCCACTTCTGAGATTGCTCGCACATCTGAAAGCTCGACGAGACCCGGTCGGAATTTCGGATCCGAGATGATTTTTCGCTTGTGTTCGAGAAGCTCTTCTTCCGTCAGCACCGCCGACGCGGTAGTGAAAATGGCTCCCAGGCCCTCGTCGATGGAATATTCGATTGGCATCTGCGCCGTACCTCATAGTGCCCGCTTGGCGCGTAATATACAGCCGCAGCGCTCAAGACGACAAGCTTTGGCAAGACTGTAGCAATCTTTGCGGTTACTATTTGACGCGATTGCCTGTACTGAACGAGGTAAGAAAATGCGCGTTCTGACCTGTCTCCTGGTTTTTTCTCTGCTTCCGACCTGGGCCCTGGCAACCGACCTGCCGCGGCGGCCTGATGCTCACGACGAATCCTACCCGGGTATTGCAGTCGAGTACGGCTCGCTCGATGTTGGTGGCGAGGTCCGGCTGCGGACGATTATTACGCGACCCGAAAGCACCAAAAAGCCGCCCGTCATCCTGTTCGTACAGTGGCTCTCCTGCGACACCGTCGAGGTTCAGCCGGACCGTAATGATGGCTGGTCCCAGATGTTGCGCGGGCTGATCCGCGATTCCGGCTGGGCCGTCGTGCGGACCGACAAACGCGGTATCGGTGATTCCAAAGGCGCGCCCTGTTCTGCGCTGGATTACGAGACGGAACTCGCCGACCATCGCGCCGCGCTCGCGGCATTGGCCTCGCGAGCCGATCTCGATACAGACAGAATCGTCGTGTTCGGCGCCAGCATGGGCTCGCGCATGGCGGCACAGGTGGCGGCCGGGGCCCCGGGGGTGATTGGTGTGCTCGGATGGGGCGGCGGCTCGAAGACGTGGTTCGAGCGCATGCTCGCCTTCGATCGCAACGCCATGGAACGGGGCGGCGACGATGCCACGCAGATAGCCAAGCGCATGCACGAGCACGCGACCTTCTATGCACGCTACCTGCTGGAGGGCCAGGATCCACCCGACATCATCGAGGCTGACCCGAGCATGGCGGACGTCTGGTCGGATATTATCGGCACCTCGCCGACGGATCATTACGGACGCGCCTTCGCGTTTCACCACCAGGCACAGACGGCTGACTGGACAGCCGCGTGGGGCCGGATCGACGTCCCGGTCCTGATGACCATGGGGGAGTTCGACTGGTTCGAGAACCGTGCCGGCCACGAGACCGTGATCCGAATCGTCAACCGTCGCGACCCCGGTCTCGCACGTCTCGCGATGATCCCGCAGATGGACCATCACTTCACGCTATTCGAGAGTGAAGGCGACGCGTTTCGTGACGAAGGCGGACGGGCCGATGCCGGGCCTTTCCTCCGCATCGCACTAGAGTGGTTGCGCGGATTTTGAGCACGGCCCCGTTTCAATCGCGCGCCCCGGGTAAAGCGCGGCAGCTCATGTGGCTGACCGGCCTCACCCTGTTGCTGTCGGCCTGCGCGAATAACGCCGATAACCTCGAAACGGGCGGCACACGGGTTATTGATCGCGCGATCGCGGCGCACGGCGGAGACCGGTTGGCGCGCATGACAACGGTCGTTACAGAATGTTCGTTTGACGACTCACAGGTATTCGAGAGCCGTGGGCCGGTGCCGCCCTGGGACCGTGCCAGGCGATGGGAAGCTTACGCGATCGATTTCGGTTCGCGTCGATACGCAGACGCCCGATACGACAGCGGCGGCGGCTACGAGTGGATTACCGGGACCGTCTACAGAGAAACCACAGCGTATCGACTCGACTATCGCAACCGCAGCTACAGGCGGACGAGCCTGGAATTCGACGACGCCATCGCGGATGCCATGGTGCTGTCGCCGCTGGTCCTGCTGCGCTGGCTCACAGACCATCGTGAGCTTACAGAGTACACAGGGCAACGGCGGGAGCACGACACGGACCTGCAAATCTTGAAGGTGATTCGCAACAATGACCACGAGATCGAGATCTCGTTCGAACTCGACTCCGGGCGGATCCACGGCCTTGAATCCGGATACACCGACTACGACGGCAGTCACGTGCCGTTACACTTTCGCTACGCTGACTGGCGCACATCCGATGGAGTTCACTACCCGACTCGCGTAGAGGTAAGCGCACACGGCTACGTCGCCAGGCGGGCGTCTCTCGCACACGTCAGTTTCGGCGAGTCGATAACAATGTATCTCGACATCCCCGAAAGTTTCATCGAAACGGCGAACGAAGCAAAAGACGTACGCGATTTTCGACTCGAAGAGATTGCCGATGGCGTTTACTTTGTCGGGGAAGGCGTTATGTATCAGCTGATCGTCGAGTTCGATGATTTTCTCGTCGCACTCGACGGCAGCAGCGGCGACGTCACGCGCAGGATCGACGCCGTGCGGGAACGGATTCCGGACAAGCCGTTCCGATACGTACTCGCGTCACACCATCACAACGATCATTTACATGGCCTCGACGATTTCGCGATGCGCGGTTCGACAGTCCTGGCTTCGCCGGAACACGCTGCCACCGTCACGAAATACGTGGAAGAACGACTGGGCCGCAAACCGGAGATAGTTGAGGTAACCGACCAATACATCATCGACGACGGCGACCGCGAACTATATGTCATGGACATCGGGCCCACGCCGCACAGCGAGTACATGCTCGCCGCCTATCTGCCCAGGGAGAAGATACTTTTCGCCGCCGACCTGTTCGTCCTCGGCGGCCGCAGAACGCCCGTGAAACCCGCAATGCCCAACGGGCTTGCGCTTTTCGACTGGATCTCAAGTCACGATCTCGACGTCGAACGCATCGTCGATCCCCACAGCCCGCTGATTGCGACGATGGCCGATTTGCAGCGGTCCATCGACAAGCTGCAAGATGTGCCTGCAGACATCGCGAGCCGTGCACGTTCCGACCTGACTGCCTGGCGAACCGCTGACAAACATGTGCGCCGGCCGCTCGGGCTGCAGCCCGTCCCGAAATAACCCCACACCGCAGGATTCATACGATGCGCCAAGTTTTCTATCTGTTATTGGTTCTGTTTCTGTTGAATCCGGTTGCGTGCGCGGGAAGATCGTCCTCTGTCATTGATACATCGTCTGAAACGATCCTTGTCACCGGCGTTACGGGTCGCCAGGGCGGCGCGGTGGCCCGGGAACTATTGCGTCGCGGCTATTCCGTCCGCGGTTTGACGCGCAATCCGGAAAGCCAGAGGGCACTTGCGTTGACCGAACTCGATGTCGAATTGTTCCGGGGAGACTTCGATGATGCCGCATCGTTGGATGCCGCTCTCGAAGGCGCCGACGGTATCTTCGCCGTTACGGATTTTTGGGAGCACGGTTACGAGCAAGAAGTAGCGCACGGACGCAACCTGGTCGATGCGGCCGTGCGTGCCGAGATCTCCTTTTTTGTCTTTTCTTCAGTCGCCAGCGCCGATCAGGCAACCAATATCCCGCATTTTGACAGCAAATGGGAAGTCGAGAAATACCTGCGAGAGAGCGGGCTGGATCATGCCGTTGTACGCCCGGTTTCATTCATGGAAAACTGGTCCCTTGACAGTGACGATGTAATCGCTGGCCGCATCGTGACCGCCGGTAATCCGGAACGGTTACATCAATACATCTCGGTACGGGACATAGCGAGATTTGTCGCCGACGCCTTCGATGCACCGGGCCGATGGAACGGCGTTGCGCTCGATATCGCGGCGGATGAAATATCGCTTGTCAGAATCTGCGAGGTATTGACAGAGATCACGGGGCAACCAGTCAAGGCCGAGCAGATCAACTGGGCGGATTACGAGGCACTTGCCGGTGAGGAAATGGCGACGATGAGCCGCTGGTTCGACGCCGTCGGCTACAGCGTGGATGTCGCGGCGCTTCGCAAGCAGCATCCGGGCATGATGACGATGGAAGACTACTTGCGCAGCCTGGCCCGTTGAAAGCATGGTTTTAGCAAGACAACCTGATAACTGAAAAGCGCCAATTGGCAATCCGGCGAGGAAAGATCGAGAAGATAGGTCGCCGGAGCGGATCGATTGGCAATGTGAATCAGGGGACACCGCATTTATCGCTCATAACAGTCGACGCAAGATTGGATTTCCGGACCTTTCGGGGTTTCAACCCCACGAGCGGTCGCAGCCAGGCAGTTCTTCGCAATAATAGTTCGTAGCTACCGAGCGACAGGACGATCGTCCCGGTCGTAATAGCCAGGTACTTTGTCAATATCGACCAATCAAGAGGGACAACCAAATAACCCAGCGCGACAATGATAGTTAAGTGTAAACAAAATAACGGGTAAACCGCGCCGTTGAGATACGTCAGGAGGCGGCTTGGGCGTTGCAGGTAACGTCCCGCGAAACCCAGGCAAGCCGACAGCCAGAACCAGACGTTGGCTACCCGCAATACGCAGAACCAGATATAGGCTGCAATATCGGCTTCCCCATTTACGAAAGGCGAGAAATGTCCCTTCTCGGGCAACCAGAACTGCGCGAACAAGGCCACGGTGGTGATCAGCGCTAACGCGAAAGAAAGGCCCCGCAATTGCTGCGTTCGATCCAGCAGCGGCCGGCTCGAAGCCAGCAAGAACCCGGCTATAAAAATCATGAACCAGTGACCGAAGTTCGCCCAATCGTGGATCAGGTCTGGAAATCCCGGAAACCACGCTCGCAACAGGCTCTCGACGACGGCAAGGGGAACGATCGCCAGGTACAAGAAACCTCCTCGCGAAAGTATGGGCGACCAGCGCGCGAGTTGCCGCAGTCCGGCAGAGCACTTGAAGTACGCGAATATCGGCCAGCCCAGCACGCAAAACAGGTACAGATAGACGATGAACCAATAGTGATGCCAGCTCAGGTTGCCGCGAGGGTACACGCCCTCGGTGAAGAACTTTGGATAGAACTCGGCGAATGAGCCGGTGAACGCGCCAACGAACTGTTTCTCGAGGAATATCATCGGTGGCACGATGACCAGGACGCCGAAAACCAGTGGCACGAGCAATCGCACCGCGCGATCCTGCATAAATACGGCTTTGTTTCGATGCCGAAGCGCAAACGACACGCCGACACCAGAGATGAGGAATAGCAGAGCCAGCCTGAACTCGTGCAGGAAGCCGGCCATTACCTGCAGCAAAGGGCTTGAATCGGCGTTTTGAATCATGGGAATGCCACCCGGCATGAAGGCTATCGCCGCGTGGTAGTAGATCAACAGCCAAAAAGCGATCACACGCATCCAGTCCAGATCTGCACGCCTCTCCCGGATGGCGAGATCGCTGGTTCGATGCGCGTCGCGAATCGCGTGTCCCATCGTCATACTCCTGTGAAACAACAATGGGTATTACACGCTTATGGGCGCCTCCGATTCTCCCGAAAACGTTTCAGCTTCTGACGAATTTCAAAATCCGATAGCTCTTCTAAGAATCCGCCAGCCTGCTCTTTCGGTAGTTTGTCGGCGTCTTCTCGTAATGAGCCCGAAAGGCGGTATTGAAGGACGAGATCGAGCGAAAACCGACGTCTAAAGCGATGGTAAGCACCGGGGTTCTTGGCTCAGCGAGCAATCGTCGCGCAGCTTCTTCGACACGATAGCGGTTGACGAACTGATTAAAGTTTTGAAAGCCGAGATTGCGGTTGATCGTACGGCGCAGCTGATACTCCGGCACCTTCAGGCTTGCTGCAAGGTCCGCGATGCGCAGGTCATGATTTGTATAGGCGCAGCCTTCAATCATTGCCTTATTGAGCGCGTCAACAAGCGGCGTTTTTTCGGCCGACACCAACGGCAGGGGCTGGGATTCCCGCAGAACAAAGGTCGGGTTAAGCCGCAGGAAAGACAGGTTGATCATCAGGGTTGCAATGAAAATCCCGGCCATTCCGAATAACTCAACTATTTCGGGTACGTTCCATCCCGTGACCAGCTCGGTTGCCACGACCGCTGCAACGATGATGCCGATGCTGGCGGCAAAGACGCGGCGTAGTTTCAATCGACTCTCTACAACATCGTTTTCTCGACCGCGCCAGACGATGACTATTGCACCGACGGCAAATCCCAGCTTGATCAGCTGAACGGGCACCAAGAGGTAAATGTTCGCCGTGCCACCCGTTAGCTCTCTCTCGATCCCCATCCATACCGCTGCCAGGAGGTAGATTGCCGCAATTAACCATGCGGATAACGGCGCCTTTTTGTCATCCTCGAACAGATCCCAGGTGAAAAAAAACAGCAAAGGTGGAATAGCATCGGCCGGCAAAACAAGCCATGGCTCAACCTCCACATTAATCTCGCTGAAAACGGGCGATGAAATCAGGTAGGAAACGGCGCCTATTACAAGTGCTATGCCAAGGAAGCGTGTGCGATAAGGATTTGGCGAAATTGCAATCGCTATCGCTGAAAGTAATACCTGGGACACAGCCAGTATGCGCAGTGCCAGGATGACGGCCGTCATTGTGGTCATGCCCGTAGACTACATGTAGCCCAATGCGAGTGCATCAGCATGAGTCAGGGGTCGAACCGAGATCTTCTCAACACATCCGTTCGACCCCCATTAATGCGAATCACAGTTAACTGATGCACTAGCAATCGTTACCGTATCGCGTCAGGAAACGATCGAGATTGTTTGCAAACGCCTGTTTGTCTCGCTGGCTATAGGCATCGGGTCCACCACCCATTTCGACGCCGCTCGATCGCATAGTATCCATGAAATCACGCATGTTGAGCTTCGCACCGATGTTCTCTTTGGTGTGAAGCTCGCCGCGCGGACTGAGTGCATGGGCATCTTTCGCGATGACTTCGGCCGCCAGGGGGATATCACTGGTGATGACGAGGTCGCCCGCCTCGACCCGTTTGACGATTTCGTCGTCGGCCACATCGAAGCCCTTTGGCACCTGAAGGGATTTAATGTTTTTCGAATACGGTGTGCTAAGTGGCTGGTTGGCGACCAGCACCACCTGAGTACCCGTCCGATCAGCAGCTCGGTACAGTATATCCCTGGCGACCACCGGACAGGCATCCGCATCAACCCATATCTTCATGGAATTACGCTTTCGAATCTGGTGTCAGGTTAATTAATCCATGGCCCGGCGAGCATCCGCGCTTGTATCCCGGATAGCCTTGAATTCCGATCCTGCCTTCCACTCGGGCCAGCGCGATGAGTTGCCGAGGTCCTCGACGATTGTCCTGAACAGCTCGATATCCTGCACAGCGCCCGCGAGATTCCAGTCGGGGTCCCAGGCGTCGCAGGTCTGGTGATAGCAATTGGCGATGTAATCGGCGATCCACTGATCGCCGGCTGCGCGGCCACCCTCGACCAGGTCCGAACCGCCGGCGATGCCCATGATTAGCAGAACGGGGACACCGCGCCTGGCAATTGAAAAGTGGTCGGCGCGAAAGAACAACCCGTTCTCCGGAAGATTCTCGGGTGTCACAACGCGGCCCTGTCTTGCAGCCGCGCGTTCGAGATCGTCCTCGAGTTCGCTCTGACCTTCCCCGACCAATATGACGTCCCGCGCCAGGCCCGCGGTTTGCAGTATATCCAGCGTCAGGTTCGCCGCTGTTTTCTCAAGCGGATAGATCGGCTCGGCCGCGTAGGCCTCCGATCCCAGCAGGCCGCTCTCCTCCGCCGTCCACGCCGCAAACACGACCGATCTCGCGAGCGGAGGCCCGGCTTTCAGCACCCGGGCCAATTCGATAACACCTGCCGTGCCCAATGCGTCATCGTTGGCGCCCGGACGAACGCGCCGGCCATCGGCATCCGGTTCTCCAAGCCCGTAGGCATCCCAGTGCGCCGACAACATGATCGTTTCATCGGGACGACTGCTGCCCGGCAGCTTGGCGAGCACATTCAGGCTTTCAATCGTCTCCACCGACACAGACAGGTCGGCGTTGAAGGTGGCGCGCGGCAACTCGAACGCCCGGAAATCACGGCCTCTTGCAGCAACGCGCTGCGCTTCGAGATCGAGGCCCGCCGCTGCGAAGAGCCGCGTCGCGGCATCGTAATGCAGCCAGCCCTGCAGCGTCACGGGCGTAGCCGCGTCATCGGCTCGCACGATCGAGTAATTCTCTCCCGGCGACGATGAGGCGACGTTCCAGCCATAACCCGCTGCTTCGGTTTCGTGGATCACGAGCGCAGCGACTGCGCCGCGCCGCGCCGCTTCTTCGAACTTGTAGGTCCAGCGGCCGTAATACGTCATGCGCCGATTGCCGAAGACGCCGGCAACGGGTTCATCGGGCGACGCCGCAAAGTCCGGGTCGTTCACCAGGAACAAGGCGACTTTGCCTTCGAGATCGATGTCGCCGAAGTCATCCCAGTCGCGTTCCGGCGCGCTGACGCCGAATCCCACGAAAACAACCGGCGCGCTCTTGATAATTACCTTCTCGAGGGGCCTCACCGTGCTGACTTCCAGATCAGCCGCCTGCTGCAACTCGAGCAGCTCATCCGCGACTGCGATCGTTAGCGGTGGCGGATCCTCGATCAGCGTGTGGAAAAGCGGAACGGACTGCGTCCAGCCGCCGTTTTCTCCGCCCGGCTCCACCCCCGCTTTCTCGAACTCACCGATCAGATAAGCGACGGTCTTTTGTTCGCCCGCCGTGCCGGGTGCCCGGCCTTCGAACTCATCAGACGCGAGCACCTTAACGATGTTGGACAGACGCTCCGCTTCGATTCGCGGCGCTTCGTCCGTCGCGGGACCGCAGGCAGCGACGACGAACAGTGTGAACAGGACGGGCAGGTGTTTTTCGGCCATTACTCGGATCCGGTAGGTTAAACGATCAGTCTACCCGATTGAGATGCAGATGTAGGGGCCCGCAGGAACGGCGTGGTCGGCAACAACGGCAATACCACGCCAACGGCGCCGACAAGTCCGGAGTCACACGATCATCGTATAGGCGACACGCGGGTTGCCGGAACGCCCACTGATCCGTTTCCGTTCCCTGGGTCACTGTATTCACCTAAGAGCACGAGTAGAAACTCAACACACGGCAGGTGCCATATCGGACTCGCCGGGTTATCATTCCGTTCGAACTGACTCGGGAAAATAACAATGACAATCAACTGGGTTCTCGCGGAAAGCTCGCGCATGCGTTACGCAGCCGGCTCATCCATGTATTTTGCACAGGGAATTCCCTACGGCCTGATGAACATTGCCGTGCCCGCCTGGCTGGCGAGCAAGGGGGTCGGGGCTGGCGAAATCGCATCCTTCCTGGCCGTCATCATCCTGCCGTGGGCCTTCAAACTGTTGTCCGGGCCACTGATGGACCGCTACCAGTTCCTGGCTATGGGCAGGCGGCGACCCTGGGTGCTGGGCGCACAGCTCGGCATGACGCTGTCGTTTTTCGGCCTTGTCCTCGTCGATAACCCGGCCGAACAGATTGGCCTGTTGATGATTCTCGGCCTCCTCATCAATGTGTTCGCAGCGACGCAGGATGTGGCGGTGGACGGCATGTCGATTGACGTCACGCCCGTCAACGAGCAAGGTCGCCTGAACGGCTTCATGGTGTTCGGCAAGGCCATCGGCTGGGGAACCACGTCGGCCGTGACCGGCGTTATGCTGGTGCAGTTCGGCCTGGGCGTCACGGCGATGACCGCCGCGGCCGTGCAGGCCGTTGTATTGCTCGGCTTTATGCTGACGATGGAGCGTCGTGGCGAGCGCCGCCTGCCGTGGAGTTCCGGCGAGGCGATGTCCGAGCGGCGTGCCGCCAAGTCGATCGCGGAGCTGATGAAAGGCCTGAACGCGGTGCTATGGACCCGCGTCAGCCTGATCCTGATGGCAATCATGATCTTCGACGGTTTCATTGGCGGCTACGGTCACGCGCTGATGCCCATCGCGGCAATCAACCTGTTCGGTTTTACGACGCCGCAGTGGTCGCAGCTCGTTGCCGTCATGGGGCTCGCCGGTGCCGCAGCGGCGTTGGTGCTGGGCCCGATGATCGATCGCTTCGGCGCCAAGCGAATGCTGGTGCTGACCATATCGCTGGTTGCAATTCACGCATTCCTTCTCGCAGAGACGCAGTACCTGTGGGAGAACGCGACCTACGTCAAAGTGATGCTGGCGGCCTGGGTGATGCTCGGCCCGGTGACGATGGTGTGCATGATCGCGCTGGCGATGACGATCTGCTCCAGCGGGACGTCCGCGACGCAGTTCGCCATTTACATGTCGCTGGCTAATCTTGGCGCGTCGGCTGGCTCGAAGACCTATGGACTGATCGCCGAGCAAACGTCGTACGTCGAGGCCTACCTGCTGCTCGGCGCCGTCACCGCAGCGATGATCGGGATCATTTTGTTCCATCGACATAACCCGGAAAGGACAAGCGCTCGTAAACGTGCGCCGAGCTACACGGTTGGCATGAGCACGACTGGCGCCGGCATGTACTTTTCCGGTGAGATGCGTTGTCCCAAGTGCCGATCCGACATGCAGCAGATCATGATCGACGGCACAGAGGTCGATCGCTGCTCGGCTTGCCACGGCCTGTGGTTTGATGCCGGCGAGCTCAGCAAGCTGCGCAACAAGCAGGCGGCCGCGGTACTCGACATTGGCGACGTAACGATCGGCAAGGAGCAGAACAAAATCGAACGCTATCGATGCCCGCGCTGCGCTGGCTCGATGATTCGACTGGTCGATCCCGAGCAACCGCATATCTGGTTCGAGCAGTGCGGTTCCTGCCACGGATCGTATTTCGATGCCGGCGAGCTGACCGACCTGGCGACGGTGTCCGTGTCGGATTTCTTCAAGCGCTTTGTAACGGACGAGCGCTCGTAAACAGGGGTCGAACCGAAGTTTTTAGAAATACTGGCCGCGAGACGCGCAGTCAACCATCCGGATCCGCACCGTCGATCAATCCGTCATCGTCATTGTCAATGCCGTCAGAGCACTTCTTGCGACCCTTCTCCGAGGCCGTCTTCGTCGTTCCGCCGTCTCCGCCCACCGAACCGGATGTGTTACCGCGATTTTTCACGCGGAACGTGGCGCTGACGGTATCAGTCTCATTTTCCGCATCGGCAACGGTGAGCATCACCGTGTAGTTGCCCTGCAACGCATACGTGTGCGCTGCGTTTTCATCGGACGAGGTGGACCCGTCACCGAAGTTCCAGCTCCAGCCGACGATGTCGACGTCGTCGCTTGAGCCGGACGAATCAAATAGACAGCTGCGGGCATTGCATTCGTACGAAAATGCTGCAACCGGGGATGCGTTACCGCCAGCATCGGCGACCGTTAGCTGCTGGCCCGCCGCATCCTCCGCAGTCCGTGGATCTACCGTCGGCCCACCGACCCGGCGATCAACGTCCTGGTCATGTTCGGACCGGTGATGGGCGGCTTTCGCCGGCGCCACATTCCTGGTCGCGGCAGCAATTGGCTACGAGCTACTCAATAGCCGACGCTAATTCGAATACCGGTTCTATTTCAACTCACGCATGACATGCCCAAACGGCAGCAACGCCATCGGTACAAGTTTCATGTGCTGTACCGCGATCGGAAAGCCAACGATCGTTAACGCAAACAACAATGCGAGAACCAGGTGCATGATGGCAAGTTCGAGGCCCGGGAGAATGATCCAGATGATGTTCATGATCAGCGAAAGCGCGCCGCCCGGTGGTTCCGTCTCACGCACCTCGCGTCCGAATGGCGCGATGACGCTGCCGGCGAGCCTGAAACACATAAAGCCGAACGGAATGCCTATGATCGTCAGGCACAACAAGATGCCACCGAGAACATAGCCGAGGAAGATTATGAACCCGCCAAAAACGAAGAATACGATGTTGCCGATCAAAGACATGATGATTCCTGGATAATGGGATCAGAGTACATTTCTCCATGCGATGGATCTAGCTGACCACGTAGATTTTCAGCCAAGTCACGCAAACTCCACGTAATATTGGCCTGCATCTTTTAGATAGTTTCAGTCACTCGATTCCAATCGGCATCATCGTTGCAGGAATTCAAGGGGATTTAATCGTGAAACTCAATCGCTTTTTTCTGATTGCCGTCTTGGGCGCCAGTTCTTCGCTCGCCGCGAATGCGGCGGTCAAGGTCGATGTCATCAAGAACCCGTACGGCGGCGCGCGCAACTCTCCGGAGCTTTCTACCAACCCTGACTACATTCACGCTGCGGGGCTCGAACGCCTTATCGGCGAGTGGGGCGGCGAGCTGATTCGACCCATTCAGGACGTTCGCCTGAATGCAGAGCAGGCGCGCCAGTACGGTGAGTGGAATCGCATGGCACTGGCGAACGCAAATTTCGCCGATACGGTTCGTGAAGGATTGCAGGACGGTCTGATTACGATTGGCCTGGAGGCAAACTGTAACGATTTGCTCGGTATGCTTTCTGGACTCAAATACGATTCTGACGGCAATGCGCGGCGCGTCGGGTTGGTCTTTATCGACGCGCATGGGGATTTCAATACGCCGGAAACCACGTTGTCCGGAATGCTCGGCGGCATGCCCGTGGCAGTTGCTGCAGGACATGCGCTGCACAATATTCGCAGGACAACGGGGCTGGCAGAGCCATTGCTCATGAGTGATATCGTCTGGGGCGGGGTACGTGACCTGGACCCACTCGAGGCCGATCGTTTTGTGGAGTATGAGGTCCAGCAATTTTCTGTGCAGGACATTCGTGAGCTGTCCGCCAACCTGAAAAAGCAGATGGATGGGCTCGCCGACAGGGTCGATGCGATCTACGTTCACATCGATATGGACGTACTCGACCCGGCCGAGGTACCCGGGCATAACCTGACGGTAGCCGGCGGTCCGAGCAGCAAAGACCTCGCCGCGGCACTGACATTGATGTTCAGGAACCCCAAGACTGTCGCACTCGGTATAGCATCCACACCGTCCTTCAATCTCGATCCCGACGGCGTGAGCCGCCAGGCGGCGCTCAACCTCATCGAAGGTGCCATCAGGGGCGCGCAGGCCCGGGGGAATCCACCGAACTGAGACGGCGAAGCTGCCTTTGGTTCCGCTACCCGCGAGCGTCTGCTACTGTTTGCGCATTATCCTGTACATTGTTTCGTGCCCGGTGCTGACTGCTCAGGGCCGTAGATCGAGCTTCACGAACCGGGCGGTAAATAAGAAACGGAAATTGTATTTATTGGCTCTGTCATTTGAGAAAGACTTCATGTCAGATCATCATCGCGCCGCGGCCACACTGTTCCTTACGTTCTTGTCGATTACCGCTTTTGCGCAGGTACCGGTGCAGGTCGAAACCGTCTCGAAGCGTTCAATTGTCAACCAGATCAATGTAACCGGTACTGTAACGTCTCCACGCAGGGCGGTGCTAAGCACCGCGGTCGCTGGGCTCGTTGCCGAGCTGATGATCGATGAGGGGCATCGCGTCGAGACCGGTGACGCACTGCTTAAGCTGGATGCGGAATTGGCGCAACTCGCGCTCGAACGCGCAGTTGCCGAGGTGCGGCAGCGTGAAACTGCCCTTGAAGATGCCAGGCGACGTTTTACCGAAGCGGAAAATGTCGGTGCCCAGCGCGGCATCGCACGCACGCAAATCGAATCGCTTCGGGCGGAGGTGACGAGCGACGAGGCGGCTCTCGCGGCGTGGCAAGCAGCTGCCCGTCAGCAGCGGGCCATCGTCGAACGACATACGCTCAAGGCTCCGTTCGCCGGGGTTATTAGTGAGCGCCTCGCCGAGTTGGGTGAGTGGGTGAATCCTGGCGACGGACTGCTCGAGCTGGTCGCAACCGATAACCTGCGATTCGATTTTCGTGTCGGACAGGAGAGTTTCGCCGTGATATCGCCGCAAACCCCTGTCGAAATCACGCTCGATGCGTTGCCGGATCGCTCGGTTTCGGGTCGCGTCGATACGATTGTGCCGATCAAGAGCCCTGGTGCCCGGACATTCCTGATCAGGGTTCTTACTGATAGCATGGAGGCCGACGATCCGCTCACGATTACGCCGGGCATGTCGGTCCGCGGCAAACTCAAGGTCGACACCGGCCGCGACGGAATCGCGGTTTCGAGGGACTCAATTCTGCGCTTTCCGGACGGGCGGGTGACCGTCTGGGTCGTCGACCCCGACGGCGAAATTCCTGTCGTTCGCGAGCAGGTCGTGCGCACAGGATTGGAATTTGCCGGTGTCGTGGAAATCTCGAGCGGACTCTCCGCCGGTGATCTCGTCGTGGTCCGTGGAAACGAAATGCTGCAGGAAGGCCAAACGGTATCGATCCTGAAAGGTAGTCCCTAGTCATGTTCGAGACCTTCGTACGCAACGGCATCCTCATGACAGTGGTGGCGCTGATCATCTCCGTACTGGGCGTTCTCGCGGCGATTCGCGTTCCCGTGCAAATGATTCCGGATCTCGAAGTACGAACGGTATCAATCCAGACGTCGTGGCCTGGCGCAACCCCGCAAGACGTTGAAAAGGAAATCCTGATAGAGCAAGAGGAATACCTTCGCACCCTGCCCTACATGCAACGGCTTGAATCCACGGCATCCAGAGGAAGAGCGGTTATCGAGCTCGACTTTCCGTTTGGCGTTGACATGACGCAAACACTGATCGAGGTGAACAACGCACTGAACCAGGTGCCGTCCTATCCTGAGAATGTCGACGAGCCGCGAGTATTTGCCAACTCGTTCTCGGCGAACTCTTTCATGTATTTCGCAATATCGCCGCTACCTGGAAACCCGCGCAACATCAATATGGTCATGATGCGCGACTTTGTCGTAGACAACGTGCGCACACGCCTGTCCGGAGTGCCCGGCGTATCGCAAGTCAATGTATCCGGCGGCGCTGAGCGCCAGATCAAAATACTGGTGGACCCGACACGACTGGCAGACCGTCAGCTCACGATTCTCGACTTGCGTAACGCGATCCGGGCTCGCAATCGTGATGTATCGGGCGGCGAGGTAGATAGCGGCAAGCGACGCTATCTGCTGCGGACGATTGGCCGATTCGAATCGGTCGAATCGCTTAAAGACCTGATAATCGATCGGCGCGGTGATTCGCTGATTCGCCTGGGCGATGTCGCCCTCGTCGAGTTGGACCATTCCGAGATACAGAATTACGCTTATTTCAACGGAGAGCCGATCCTCTTTACTTCGGTTAATCGCGAGGCAGGTTCGAACGTCATCGACATCAAGTACGCGATGCTCGACGCGGTCGAGCTAGTGAACCGGGATGTCCTGCAGCCCAACGGCATGCGTATGCAGCTGATGGCTGAAGATGCCGGCTACGTAGAGGCGTCGATCCGCAACGTTTGGCTGAATCTGTCGCTTGGCGCGCTCTTTGCAACTGCCGTGATGTTCCTGTTCCTCAAGTCTGCGCGTGCCACTGCGGTCGGCGTACTGGGCATTCCGGTCTGTACGATCGCGGCGTTCATCGGGTTGCTTGCAACGGGCCGCACGATCAATGTCATTTCGCTGGCCGGGGTCGCCTTCGCGATTGGCATGACGCTCGACAACAGCATTGTCGTAATAGAAAGCATTGAGCTCAAGCGAAGACAGGGCCTTGATCGGTTCCGCGCGGCGGTCGAAGGCGTCAAGAGTGTCTGGACGGCTGTGCTGGCCTCGACGCTGACAACGATCCTTGTTTTCCTGCCGATCCTGTTCATACGCGAAGAAGCAGGCCAGCTCTATTCCGATGTTGCGATTGCGATTTCTGCTTCGATACTCGCTTCGATGCTGGTTGCCATCACGCTGATTCCAACGGCCAGTGCACGATTATCGTTCGGCACCGAAAGTCGCTCGCACGCGGCTGGTGCTTTCGGCGAGCGAATGCTCGCACGTATAGATGGCTTGATTGCCACGCGCAAACAGCGACGATTGACAATCGGTATCACGGTTGCCACAAGCGCCGCCGTTATTCTGTTACTTACGCCGCCGGCCGAGTACTTGCCGGAGGGCGAAGAGCCAAAGACGTTTGCATCGATGAGCGCGCCGCCCGGCTATAACATCGAAACGATGAAAGAGATCGGCCTCGACGTGCAGGATTATTTCCTGCAATTCGTTGGCGATGATCCCCAGCGCTTTGATCGCGGCGAGACCAAGGTACCGGCGATCAAGTATCTGAACACGCGCATATCGGCTGACGGGTTTCGCATCATATCGGAACCGGTGCGGCACGCCGACATCGACGAGCTGATGGATGCAATCACCGAGCGGTACCGGCAGTATCCAGGAATGCGTGCGTTCGCCGCGCGTGGCTCAATCATCTCCAGCAACGATGGCGGAACGCGTAGCATCAACCTGGATGTCTCCGGTCCGAATCTCGGCGTTATCTACGATGCGGCATTGGCGACGTACCGCCGGGCGGAGGAGGTCTTTGGCAATCCTCGAATACAGTCCAGCCCGTCTTCGCTCGCCCTGTCGCAACCATTGCTCGAGGTTCGACCCGACTGGGCGCGCGCGGCAGAACTCGGTCTCGCCGCAAGCGAAGTCGGCTACACGGTCGCGGCTCTCACCGACGGTGCGTTCGTCGACGAGTACTTCGAGTCTGATGACAAAATCGACATGTATCTTTATGGCACCTCGGGCGGCCACGCAGATGTAGACAGTCTCGGCGGGATGCCCATCTATACGCCGCAGGGCAGCATCCTGCCACTGGACGCAATTGCAGCGATTCACGAGACGGTGGACACGAACTCAGTCCGGCGCATCAACGGTCAACGAACGGTAACGCTCAATATAATACCGCCAGCTTCCATTCCACTCGAGAAAGGCGTCGAGATCGTTCGCAACGACGTTGTTGCATATCTGAGAGAGTCCGGTGCCTTTCCAGCAAGCGTCAACATCGATATCTCCGGCGCCAGCGATCAGCTTGATGCCACCAAGGCGGCGCTCGCCGCGAATCTGCCGGTCGCGCTCATCATCGTGTATCTATTGCTGGTTGCGATCTTCAAGCACTGGGGATACCCGCTGCTGATTATGACGACGATTCCGCTTGGCATCGCGGGCGGTATTGTCGGTCTTGCATTGCTGAACCTCGTGGGCGCCCTGCTGGGGTGGCTGGGACTGGGCGACCTGCATCAATCATTCGATATGATCTCCATGCTGGGCTTCCTGATCTTGATGGGCACAGTCGTCAACAACCCTATTCTCATTGTCGATCGCGCAATGCAGCGTATGAAAGAAGAGCGCTCCTCAGCGATCGACGCGGTTCGGGATGCGGTCGCCTCGCGCCTGCGGCCCATCGCAATGTCGACGCTCACGACGATATGCGGGCTCTCTCCGCTGGTGTTTATTCCCGGCGCCGGAACGGAGCTATATCGTGGCGTCGGTGCAATCGTACTCTTTGGCATTCTGGGCGCGGCAGTGGTATCGCTCACGATGTTGCCGGCATTGACGATCTCGGTGCTGGAATGGAACGAAAACAGAAAGACTTCGCTCGTCAGTGCGTAGGCAACCTGAGGCGGATCGCGGGATAAGGAGCAGGTCAATGCGACGGGCAGTCATTGCGTATTTGACGCTGGTACTAACGGCAGGCGCCGGACACACCGACCATACGCTCGACCTCGTCATCTACGGCGCTACCGGAGAAGTTGGCTCGCACGTTATGCAGGAAGCGCTGGATCGCGGTCACCGCGTCACGGCAGTGTCGCGGAACCCCGCACAGCTCGCAATGCAGCATCCGAACCTGTCGGTCGTCAAAGGTGACCTGCTCGACACGGCGAGTGTCACTGAAACCGTGACCGGCCAGGACGTAGTGATCTTATCCGTGCGTGGTGTGATCGGCGATTCAGGCTCGCCGGAGAGCGCATTACAATTTATTGCCGCCGAGACCCTCGTCGATGTCCTGTTTCAGCAGGGAGATCGCGCGCCGCGACTGATCCACGTCGGTGGCTCGGGATCACTCGAGGTCGAGCCGGGCGTCCTGTTCGCCGCGAAGCTGCCGAAGATCCTGCTGCCAAAAGACCTCGAGGTAGAAATCCTGGGCCAGATACTGGCGCTGGAGTTCTACCGTAAGGTCGACGACGTCAAGTGGACCTACATAACGCCGCCCAAGAATTTTACGAACGGGCCACGGACCGGCGTATTCCGCATTGGCGGCGACCGCGCACTCGAGGATGACAGGGGCAGAACTCGCGTCTCACGTACCGATTTCGCGGTGGCACTTGTCGACGAAGCGGAACAGGCGAGGCATGTGAGGCAGCGATTTGCAGTCGCTTACTAAAGAATAGGTGACGCGAAGGGCGAAAGCGTCAGCGAGAGGCCAACTCGCACTTCGTGCGTCTGTCGCCGGTGCGCGGCTCGGTTGAATTGCCGACACGCAAATTTTCAGGCCGCCGGTCAACGCTTCACGCCTGACATTTTAACGAGCCGTCCGGGCGCCCTTCGTACAGTTTGGATGACGACGCTAAATGATGCATGGTGTAATTTACGCAGGATACCCGCACACGATCTTCGATTTCTCCCGGACAAACCCGACGAAACGACTGACCCAGGGGTCTGCCTCCGTGTTTCGATGGTGCACAAACCCCGCGAGGAAATTTCCAACGATCAGGCCGTCACGATGACCATCGATACCGTGGCCACGGATTACTCGATAGGCGTAGTCAAGATCAGCGGGCAGGTTCTCCAGTCGAGCATAATGAAATTCGTGCGCGGGAATGCCGGCTCCTGAATGGCTGGTGCTACGGGATGCCGCGGGCCACAATCCCTTTCCTGTTTCCTCTATCATCACATAGCCTCTGCCCTGCGGTCGGTCCTCGACGATGACGTCGCCCGGCACCGCCCCGACCATTTCGCACTTCTCACCACGCCACCGGATATTTCTTGCCAGATACATCAAGCCGCCGCACTCCGCGTACGCGGGCATACCTGCGGCTAGTTTCTGACGGATGTCTGCGCGCAGGCTCTTGTTCGCCGCCAGGGCGGGCAGACACATTTCGGGGAATCCGCCGCCAATGAAAAGACCGTCGGCCGCAGGCAATTCCGAATCACTCAGCGCATCGAAAAAGAGAAGTTCGGCACCGGCATCCTCGAATGCCTCGAGATCGTCCGGGTAATAAAAGCCGAAAGCTGCATCGCGGGCGACAGCGATACGCACATCGGGCTTTGCCGCAGCAGGTGCGCCAGCAATCTGTGGTTCCATGTGGGCCGATTCCGCCATGCCGGCGATCCCGATCAGGCGATCGACATCCATGCCGGCAGATGCCGCATCGGCAAGCCGGCGGATCGTCGCATCGACGGCTTCAGCTTCATTGGCCGGAATGAGCCCGAGATGCCGCTCCGGAATCTCGAGCGCCTGGTCACGGCCGATCGCCCCGATTATTTCCGCGTCCGTGTAACGCTCCAGTGCCGCACGGAGCTTACCCTCATGGCGTGGGCCGCCGACTTTGTTGAAGATCACGCCGCAAACATCGACGCCCCGATCGAAGTCCAGGTATCCATTAATCAAGGGGGCGATGCCCCTCGTCATGCCGGTGGCGTCTATTACCAGCACCACCGGCGCCGACAGCATTTTCGCCAGCGCTGCATTGCTGTCGGATCCTTCGACGTCAATACCGTCGAAGAGCCCTTTGTTGCCCTCGATCAGGCTGATATCGGCGCCGGCTGATCTGGTGGCGAAACTGGTGACAATCTCAGTATGGGACATGGTAAAGAAATCGAGGTTGTAGCAAGGGCGTCCTGCGGCACGTCCCAACCATAAGGGATCGATATAATCAGGGCCTTTCTTGAATGGCTGTACTGCCAGACCCCGTCTTAGCATTTCGGCCGCAAGTCCGATCGCAACCGACGTCTTGCCGGAGGACTTATGCGCGGCTGCTATCAGAAGGTGTGCCAAAACAGCATCGCTCCGCCGCCGGTCCTGCCATGTGCTTCAACGCCGGCGCCAACGCGATCTGTGGCAGTCGAAACAATCGATCTGCACCGCGGCGTAATCGTGACACGTGCGACAAAAATGTTGCGGGCTGTCCGCAGTCACTATGCTTCCGTCCGACCCCTTGACCGCATGACAGGTTACGCATTCTTTGAGGCTGTACTTGTCGGCGGGTATGCCTGTCAATGTGGTTTCGTCATGCTGACGCTTGAGTACCGACATATGGTACCGGCGTATAAACTCCGTATCGTCGACACAGCTGTCGCCTTGCCCCCGGGCAATCACCGGCATCGGTACGCCCTCGTTCCCCGACGCGTCCAAAGCGCCGTTCAGGCCGGTCAGTACAACCAGTGCCAGGAGCAGGACCAGTGCGACAGTCACGATTGGGCCGTGGCGCGTTGCCATGAATTACTCTCCCAATCCCATCCGGATATACCCCGACGGACAGACATCTGCACAAATGTGACAACCGATACATTTCGTATAGTCGGTGTCAACATAGTGGCCCGTGGTCGATACCGATTTATCGACCCGGAAAATCGCATCCTGCGGACAATAGATGACACAGTTATCACACTCGAAACACATGCCGCAGCTCATACAGCGGCTGGCTTCCTGCCGGGCTTCTTCTTCTGTCAAACCTTGTATCCGTTCGCCGAAATGCCCCAGCACGGAGTCTTCGCCGATTTCGATTTCCTTGCGCAAGCGCCTGGCATCGTATTTGAAATGGCCGAGAAACAACTGGTCCGACGGTACGATTTCCGCAACCGAGCGGTCTTCATAATTGTGAATCGCAAAATCGGCTTCGTCAGTTCCCCGCTCCTGTACATGTTCATATTCGCTCGGTGCGTGGTCAATTTCCCGTAACTTCTCCAGCAGGCTGAAGTGATGTACGTCGACCCTGGGTCGCCGTGACAGGTTGGCACCGGTCACAAAACTGTCTATTCCGTCCGCCGCGATCGAGGCGTGCCCGATCGCGGTCGTCAACAGATGCGGCTTCACAATGTCGCCACCTACGAACAGATCGGCATGATTCTCGATCCGATAGAACCCGTCAGCATCGATCAGCCCCGAACCATTATCGAGGTTTTCCAGGCCGACGAGGTCCCCTTGCTGACCGATAGCCGCGACGATCAGGTCGCACTCGATATCCTTTTCGGTCCCTTCCTTGACGACCATCTTGCCGGTGCTCCAATCGGCCTCGATGACACGCAATGCCGTGGCGCGGCCATCGTCACCGACTACCACCGAAACAGGCGCCAGCGAGGTGCGGATCTGCACGCCCTCCCGGGTCACGTGCTCGATCTCCATCCTCGTGGCCGGCATTTTGTCGAGAGGCCGCCGGTAAACGATCGTCACCTCGGCACCCTGCCGGTGGGCGACTGTCGCCACATCGTGCACCGTTTGGCCGAGAACGACGCTTTCCGGCCTGTCGTGGTCACGTTGTTGCTGGATGTGCCCGAGGCGCCTGGCAACCGCGGCAACGTCCATCGCCGTATCGCCGCCACCGATCACCAGCACGCGCTCGGCGGAGTGCTTCAGGCGCCCGTCATTGAATGCCTCCAAGAAGGCGATGCCGCTAATGCAGTTGGGCGCGTCCCCGCCCGGCACCGGCAAGGCCGCGCCGGACTGTGCGCCAATACCAAAAAATATGGCATCGAATTCCGCCCGTAGATCCTCGAGCGACATATCGGCACCGATCTTGAAATTCGTGCGGACCTCAACGTCGAGATCGAGAATGCGCCGGATTTCGCCGTCGAGCACTTCACGCGGCACCCGATACCCGGGAATACCGTAGCGCATCATGCCGCCCAGTTCGTCGTGCGCCTCGAAGATCGTGCAGGCATGCCCCTTGCGGCGTAACTGATAGGCGCACGCGAGGCCGGCTACCCCACCGCCGACAATCGCGACCTTCTTGCCGGTATCTTTCCCCGCCGGTCGAAGCTTCAGTCCATGTTCGAGGGCATAGTCGCCGATGAACTGCTCGATCGAATTGATGCCGACATGATCCTCGACTTCATTTCGGTTGCAGCCATCTTCACATGGCGCCGGGCATACCCTGCCCATGATGGCTGGAAACGGGTTGGCATCGGTAACGCGGTTGAACGCGTATTCCTGCCAGGCCATATCTCCGGGAGCTTTTTCGATCCCGCGCACGATATTCAGCCAGCCACGGATATCCTCGCCCGACGGGCAGCTTCCCTGGCATGGCGGCGTACGGTGAACGTATGTCGGGCACTTGAATGACGAATCGGCCGTGAAAATTTGTTCCTGCCAGGGTCGATGTGCGTTGTCGCCATCTTTGTAACGACGTATGGTGAGAAGTTTCTCGTTCATTCTGTACTCATTTCCTCGGAGTGACTGGTCGTCTGCCCGTCAAGGACGATGGCATTCGAAACCAGCTGATGCAGGCTGACAACGCAGTCCATATCAAATCCATAGGCTGGCATGACTTTCGCAAATTGCGACTTGCAGATCGCACAGATCGCCGCCATGTGCGTGACGCCATGATCTTTTACGACTTCCTGCAGTGCCCGCATGCGCGGTGCCGCGCCCTTGGTCCGGATTTCCAGCAGGTCATCCGTCAGCAGCCCGCCGCCCCCGCCGCAGCAAAACGTCTTTTCCCTGATGGTGTCGGCAGCCATGTCGACGAAGTTGTTGCAGCAGGCCCTGATTATCGCTCGCGGAATCTCGAACTGCCCGCCGGGACTGCTGCCCATGCGCGAGCCACGCGCGACATTGCACGAATCATGATAGGTCAGCGTCATGTGATCGTTGGCTGACTTGTCCAGCGTCAACTCGCCTCTTTCGATGAGGTCGTAGGTAAATTCGCAAATGTGTTGCGGTATCGGGTAAGCCGGATCGAGAAAGTCGAAAGGCCCGGCCAGCGTGTTGAGAAAGCTGTAGGCGACTCGCCACGCATGCCCGCACTCGCCGAAAACGATGCGCTTGACGCCGAGATCCTCGGCAGCTTTCCGGATGCGCTCCGCGATCAGCTTCATTTGCTCGTAAGAGCCGATGAACAGGGCGAAATTCGCCGCTTCTGAGGCATAAGAACTGAGTGTCCAGCTGACTCCCGCCTGATGAAACACCTTGGCGTAGCCGATCAGGCCATCGACGTGAGGCTCCGCAAAAAAGTCGGCACTGGGCGTCACCAACAGGATTTCCGCGCCTTTCACATTGACCGGTAGCTTTACCTGCACACCGGTGTCTTCCTCGATGTCCTCTTCCAGGCCGTCCAGCGTATCGCGCAGTGCCGCCTCGGGCAGCCCGAGGTTGTTGCCGATCTTGTGAACCTTGCCGATAATCTCGTTGCAGTATTTCTGGCCTTTGCCGATGTGATCCATGATCTCGCGTGCGGCCATCGATACTTCCGCGGTATCGATACCGTAGGGGCAAAAAACCGAGCATCGCCGACACTGTGAACATTGGTGGAAATAGGTGTACCAGTCGTCGAGCAGCTCTTCGGTCAGATCCTCGGCGTCGACCAGCCATGGCACAAGCTTGCCCGCCCATGTGAAGTTGCGACGATAGACCTTGCGCATTAGATCCTGGCGCGCAACCGGCATGTTTTTCGGATCCCCGCTGCCAAGGAAATAGTGGCATTTGTCGGTGCAAGCTCCACACTTCACGCAGCTGTCCATGTAGACCTTGAGCGCCCGCGACCTGCGGAGCAATTCGGCAAACTTGTCGATCGCCTTCGATTGCCAGTCGTCGACCAGTTCGCCCGGGAAACCAAGCGCCTCCTGGTGTGCCGGGGCTGCCGCAAACGGCGACAGGTGTTCCATTGCCCCTTTCTTGAGAGCCGGAATGTCAATCGGCGCGGTGATCGAAGGTATGTCGTAATCAGCCATCGCCTATTTGCCTCCGGCTTTTTGCCGTCCTGCATCCAATGCCGCGGCCCACGGCGCAAGGTGTCTTTTCTCGCGGGGATTATCGGCCTGGTTGCGGCCGGGACTGAAAAAGACGCCAGGAGCATGGAGCAGCTTCGAAAACGGGAACACGATCATCAATGCCAATACCAGCCCCAGGTGGATCAGCAACACCGCGTCGTTGGGAATTGGCTGCCAGTCGAAATAGATCAGCCCGAGCACGAATGCTTTCAATGCGACGATGTCTGTGCGCACCACGTACTTCATCAGCAGTCCGGTTGCCGCGATACCGATCAGCAACAGCAACATGAGATGGTCGGAAGGCCCGGAAATATAACGTATGCGTTCGACCACGAAGCGCCGCAGCCAGAGCGCAACCAGCCCGGCGAGCATCGCGAAGCTGGCGTACAACCCGAAAGGCTGGACCCACTTTACCCAGGACCAGACCGGCTCGGTGAAGTAACGCAGATGGCGCATCACTACCAGCAACAATGCCGCGTGAAATACCCAGCCGAACAGCCAGGTCCATTTGTTGGCCTTGAAAAGACTTTCAAAGAAGACGACTTCCTTCGCCATGCGGATGACCACGCCCGATGGTTTCACGGGCGCCGGCGTCGTCGGGATTTTCAGTGGAGCGGGTGTTCTGGCATAGACCACAATTCTGTACAGCAGGCCGACGACGAAAACCGCCGTAGCGAAGTAGGCCAGTACTGCAAAGATGGTGCCCAGAAGCAAATTTCTAACCTGTCATCAAATGCAACCCGTTGGTTTCGGCAAACCGGCAATTTTGCAGGCCTGCTTGGCCGGTCCATAAGGGAACAACTCATACAGGTATTTGCTGTTCCCCTTATCCGCCCCCAGTGTTTTTTTGATCGCCTTGGTCAATACCCGTACTGCCGGGGCGATCTGGTATTCCTCGTAGTAATTGCGCAGGAAGTTGACGACCTCCCAGTGGTCATCGTCCATCTCGATGTCTTCTTCGGCTGCAATCTGGATCGCCAATTCCCGGCTCCAAAGGCTGATATCAGTGATATAGCCTTCCTCATCCGTTTCGACTGTTACTCCGTTGCATTCATAAGCCATGGCTTGCCTCTTGCTCGTACTTGATACTTAGTTGATCACCCGGGTCACGTGACACCTCCGCCAGTCATTGGGCTCATAGCCATGACTGCGTGGCATCATGTTCCGCCACCATATCGACGAAGCCTTCATAGTCGACAATATCAATGCCCTCGATCAACGGCGCGTCACTCAGACCCCGCGCCGCAACATCAGGACCAAGAACATAAAAAGAAAAATCGCCCATCCGTCCGATGATTTTTTCGGCGTGGGCGGATTTCGCCAACGCCGCATAAACGCCGTCCTCGATGAGCAAGATCGCGCTTCCGGACTTCGCCATGCGAAGGCAGCTATCCAGTGCGTTTCTCTCGAACGGCGACTTGTTGACTAAATGCAGCATCGAACTCACGAACTAATAATGACGTCTTGTTGCGCCATGACCTCGCGCAGCTCATCTGCGGCCATGACCTCAACCGGGATCACCAGGTCGCCGGCCGTCAGGCCGCGCGCATCAAGCGATTCTTTTTCCACGTAGATTTTCTCAACATCGTAGTCATCGAGCGCCCCGTAGGTCTTCGAGAAATTCTTCATGCCGATACCTGTCGTGTCCTGATTCTTCTTCAGCTGACATACGCCATCGTCCAGGAACACAACGCTGACATCCTGATCGAACGCCGCAGCAATCAAAACGACTTCGAGACATTCAAGTGCGTAAATCGTGCCGTACGGTGCCCTGCGATTCACATACATGAATCGCTTGACAATCTCGGGAACGTCCTCGTCGAATTCGTTCATTTCACTCATGCCGTATCAGTCGCCGAACACGATGAGCCGGTCCGCCTGGATGCCCGCCTCGACGAGTTGACCAAGCCCGGAGATCCGAAACCCGTTTTCAAGAACCTCATCCTTGATCCCACGGCGCAGTGCGGCGGCAACGCACACGACCAGGTCGATGTCGTGGTCCCTGCCCAGCCGCGACCACAACGAGACCAGGTTACGATCATCGGTCTGAGGTTCGGACAGTCTGTTGGAGTTGTATACGCCATCGTTGTAGAAAAACACGCGATAGATTTCATGCCCCTTGGCGAGCGCGGCTGCCGTAAAGCGATACGCACTGTCCGAAGCCTGGTGCGTGAACGGACCTTCGTTGATGAGGACCGCGAATTTCATCAGAAGTGAATATGCGTGGATGCGTTCAGACTACCGCGCGCACCACGCCAATCGTCGATGTGATGCCGGGTGAAGGCAAGCCCGGTTTTTTCGAAGAATCGCGGCCAGCCGATACGTTCGATCCACTCACCCATGCGTTCCCAGTCGCGACCGTCCTCCTTATACACATAAAGGATGGTCTTCACGATCTCCGCCACTTCGGGCCAGCGCGGCGGATTGTTCGGCAGACCCGCGGCCACCAGCTTGTGAAAGGTCGGCTTCGAGCGCGCATTCGAATGCTTGCCGCCCACCCAGATTGCCAGCCTGGTTGAATCGGGTCCGTTGATCTGCATCGGCGGACAGGGTGGATAGCACGCGCCGCAGCAGATGCATTTCTTCTCGTCGACCTCGAGCGAGGGCTTGCCATTGACCATCGCCGGGCGGATCGCCGCCACCGGGCAGCGCGCCACAACTGCCGGACGCTCGCAAACATTGGCGACAAGATCGTGGTTGATTTTCGGTGGTTTCGTGTACTGCACGTTGATTGCAATGTCTCCCTGGCCACCGCAATTAATCTGGCAGCACGAGGTTGTGATGCGTACCCGGTTTGGCATTTCTTCGTGCGTGAATTCGTGGTGCAATTCATCCATCAACGCTTTAACGACACCGGATGCATCAGTGCCCGGGATGTCACAGTGCAGCCACCCCTGGGTATGGGAAATCATCGATATTGAATTACCGGTACCTCCGACCGGAAAGCCCGCCGCGTTAAGTCGTTCGATTAGCGGTCCCGTCTTGTCCTGGGACGTAACCATGAACTCTGCATTGCTGCGGGTTGTAAAGCGTAAATGGCCATCGGCGAATTCATCCGCAATGTCACACAGTTTGCGGATCGTATGCACATCCATCTGGCGCTGCGTCCCGGCACGCACTGTCCATACTTCATCACCGCTCTTGGCGACATGGTGCAGGACACCCGGCCGTGGCCGGTCGTGCCAGTCCCATTGCCCATAGTTCTTCTTCAGCAACGGGTGCATTTGCGGGAACGGATCCATGACCCCGGTTTCGTCCGCTCTACGAGGTTTTTTGGCCCCTTTCATCGATCGCTACTCATATTCGCTACTCTTTGCCGGTTGTCTATTCTTATGTCTTTCTACAGATACTCCAGTGGCCTACTCGACCGCAGCGCTTTTCCGTTCGAACCATTTTCCAGCCTCCTCATCCCAATCGTCGGTTCGAACATATGAACTGGTACGCGGATGATTGACCATGTTGGGGTCGACTTCGACGCCGATGCCTGTGAGGAAATTGGCAAGGCCGATGCGATCGATGGTCTCACCGATACGTTCGTGTTCGAGCGCATTCTCGGCGAAGAACTCGATAACCGTTTCCGCGAGTTCATAAAGCCGGTCGAAGTCCTCATCGGTCTCAAGCGGCATGAACGGAATGATGACCGTGCCCATCTGGTCACCGATTTTCAGTGATCGCTTGCCACCGATCAGGACGGTGGCGCCACGTTCCTTGCCGGGTGACAGGGCTTTCGTCATGACATTGATACAGTGCATGCAACGCACGCAGCTGCTGTTGTCGACGTCGAGAGTGTCGTCGTCGTTCAGGCTCAGCGCACGCGTCGGGCAGTTGGCGATCACCGTATCGATCATCAGTTTTCGGCCTACCCTGGCCACGTGTTCCTTAACCTTCTCCTGGTCGACCTGGATGCTGTCGCGCCAGATGCCGATTACCGCGAAATCCGCGCGGTGGATGGAATTCACACAGTCGTTCGGGCAGCCCGAGAATTTGAATTTGAATTTGTACGGCAATGCCGGGCGGTGCATTTCATCAAGCAGGCCGTTGATGATTTTTCGATGAACGCGAACCTCGTCATAACACGACTGCTCGCAGCGAGCATGGCCGACGCAGCTCATGGCCGTCCGCAAAGCGGGCCCGGCGCCACCCATGTCCATGCCGATTTCGTTCAGATCATCGAATGCCTTTTGCACATTATCGGAGCTGCACCCCTGGAACATGATGTCCCCGGACTGGCCATGGAGTGCAATCAGGCCCGAACCATGCTTCTCCCAGATGTCGCACATATTGCGCAACAGCTCTGTGGAATAATGCAGTCCAGCCGGGGGTTGCACACGCAGCGTGTGAAACTCTGAAGAGTCGGGATAGTCCGCGGCGACTTCGGAGAACCTGGGAATGACGCCCCCACCATAGCCGAAGACGCTGACCGTGCCGCCCTTCCAGTAACCCATGCGGGTTTCGTAGGAGTGTTCGAGCTGACCCAGCAGGTCCTTCATCATATTGGCGTACGGCTTGTCGTTGTCGCTCGCCAATCGTTTGAGGCCTGAAACAAAACTCGGCCAGGGACCTTGTTCCAGTTCATTCAACAACGGGGTTTCGTGTGGTCTCTTCGACATAGCAATCCCCACCTGTCGGGCGTCGCAGAATTGTACCGACCGGTGCAACTCTCAGGTAATTGCAGAAAACACCTAGCCGGTACCTCCGACCTTCTAATTTAGTATATTATAATATATTAATAAAGGGTTGTCTGCTGCTATTGCAGCGTAGTATTTCCTACACCGGAAACCCCTATTCGACCGCGTCAGGCTCACAGTAATGTTTCTCTCCAGTGCAACGGATTACCGTGAATGGCGTGCCGCCAAGCTCGACAGGTACCCGACCCGCGTCGACGAACTGATCGTCAATATCGGCGAGCTGGCCGACCTGGATTACCGCGGCACAGAGGCCATCCGCTCAAGTTGCAGGCGGGCAAATATGGCCATCTATTCCTGCAATGACAGCGGTGTCGATCACACAGCGATACTCGCGTTCGCCGCAAATTTCGGCCTTCGCCGAATCGACCATCACCTTTGTGCGAGTAACGACGGCGTTGCCGAGCTGACCGTCGCATCCGAGGGTGCTGGAAGTGACTATGTACCGTATTCCGACCATAGCCTCGGCTGGCATACCGATGGCTACTACAATGCGGAGTCGAGCCGGGTGCGCGCTGTCATCCTCCACTGCGTGCAGGACGCGACGACAGGAGGAGAGACTGGCGCGCTTGACCCCGAGATCGTCTACATCAGATTGCGTGACGCAAACCCCGCGTTCATCACAGCCCTTGAGCATCCTGAGTGCATGACGATTCCGGCCAACGTCGGCAATCGGGGGGAGATCCGGCCCGCAATCTGCGGACCGGTATTCTCGTACGACGCCGCCGACGGAGCTCTGCACATGCGCTACAGCGCCCGCAAGAAAAACATTTGCTGGCGCGACGACCCGACGACCAGGGCCGCCCGCGAATTCCTGTCAGAGCTGCTCGACGATAAAAGCGGTCCTGTTTTGCGCTTCCGCCTGCAGCCGGGGCAAGGACTTATTTCCAACAATGTGCTGCATAACAGGACCGCTTTCCAAGACGGACCGTCTCGCAAACGCTTGCTGTATCGCGTCCGCTTTTTCGATCGCATAAACTCCTGATTCGCCGTTTTTTCGTCGACATCAGGCTGTAAGCTCACACAATGAAGACCATCCAGATCTTGATCAGCGACATCATCATCCAGCACCCGGAAATCAACTCGTTCGATGAGCTGCTGGCCGCGGTGCGTCACATCAGCTCTGACGATATGCTTTTTCTCGAATTTGACGTCAAGCCTGACTACCGCGACACACCGCGCGACTGGCAGTGGCAACTCGAAGGAGCCTTTGTCGGCGGCCGGCAAAACTCTTCAAGATCGCCGCAATAATGAGATATTGAATTGGATCATCTACCCATCTTTCTGGATGTAAAGGGACGTCGCGCCCTGGTCGTCGGCGGCGGCCCGGTGGCCGCACGCAAAGCAGATCTTCTGCTGCGTGCCGGTTGCGACTTCACCGTGGTGGCCCCAACGCTGAATGATTGCATGGCCCGCCTGGTGCAGGAACATAGGATCAAACACAGAACCGGCAGGCTGAGCGCAGAAGACCTCGACGGTTGCGTGATCGCCTTTGGGGCTTCTGCGGACCGGGCGACTAACCAGAAGCTGCACGACCTGGGCACCGCGGCCGGAATACCGGTTAACGTCAGCGACGACCCGGAGCTCTGCGATTTCATCGTACCGGCAGTGGTTGATCGGTCGCCGCTGCTGATCGCAATCGCAAGCGGCGGTACTGCCCCACTGCTGACGCGCATGCTCAAAGCCCGCTTTGAAACGACCGTTCCGGCGGCATACGGTCGGTTGGCCGAGTTTGCCGGCCGCTATCGCCAGCGCGTCAAGGACACCATCCCCAACATGACTCGGCGGCGGCGCTTCTGGGAAACGATGATCGCCGGACCGATCGCCGAGCACCTGTTTTCCGCCCGGGAAGACCTGGCAGCGAACCTGATGGACCGCCTGCTCGAGGAGGCCGCCATTGATGGCAGCAAGTCGCCGCGCGGCGAGGTGTACCTGGTGGGAACCGGGCCGGGTGATCCGGATCTGCTGACATTCCGCGCGCTGCGCCTGATGCAACAAGCCGATGTGGTGTTGTACGACCGGCTCATCGGCGACGGCATTCTCAATCTCGTGCGCCGGGATGCAGAACGGATCTACGTCGGAAAAATGCCGAAAGAACACACCTTACCCCAGGAAGAAATCAGCAAAATGCTGATTCGCCTGGCGCAGGAAGGAAAACGCGTGCTGCGCCTCAAAGGAGGCGATCCGTTTGTGTTTGGCCGGGGCGGAGAGGAAATCGAAACCCTGGCGGAAAACGGCGTTTCCTTTCAGGTGATACCGGGAGTTACGGCGGCCACCGGCTGTGCAGCCTATGCGGGTATACCGCTCACCCACCGAGACCATGCCCAGGCTTGCATCGTCGTCACCGGGCATGAAAAAAATGGCGAGCTGAACCTCAACTGGAGCAGCCTGATCCAGCCCCACCAGACTGTTGTCATCTATATGGGACTCACGTCCCTCGCTACGATCACCCGGGGATTCGTGGAACACGGAGCGGACCCCGCAACGCCGGCAGCCATTATCGAAAACGGGACTCGCACAGGCCAGCGTGTGATCACCGGGACCCTGGATACCCTGCCCGATAAATCCGCCGCTGCCGATATCAAGAGTCCCGCCCTGATCATTGTGGGCAGTGTCGTGACTCTGCAGGACAAACTTTCCTGGTTTTCCAATACGGGCGCTCCTGCAGAATAATGTTTGGGGCGTGCCAGTCCGGAGTACGAGATATGAGTGACGCACTGAACTACCTGATCAAGGCCCGCCCGGAGGCGATGAAAGCCTATTTCACATTCCTGAAAGAAAGCGGTAAACACCTCGACCCCAAAACCCGCTCGTTGATATCCGTGATCACCAAGATAGACAGCCAGACGGAACGCGGCTTGCGGCAGTATCTGCCGCGCGCATTGCGTGACGGCGCTACACCGGACGAAATACTGGATGCCATCCTCACGGCATTTCCAACGTTGGGCCTGGCGAAAATCGTCTGGGCAATGGACATCATCCTGGACATGGACATACCCGAGTTCCGGACACAATGGCTGGGCGCTGAAGTAGCGTGGCACGACCTGATCGATTGGGCACAAGTGCGGGACGGCGAGATCACCTATGTAGAAGATTGCGATGGAAGAAGTCTTTTTATCTATCGTTCCGGCGAGGACTGTCGCGTATACGACAGTCGCTGCCCACACCAGGTCACTAACATCCCGCACCTGGCGTTATCGGGAATGCGCCTGACCTGTCCGAAACACCAGTGGGCTTTTGACGTTGCAACCGGCGAATGCGTCGACAAGGGCACCCGGCCGCTGCGGCAGTTCGAAAGCAGGCTCCTGGAGGGCCGCGTGCAAGCCCGCTGGTAACACTGTCACACTTTATTGACGGTCAGGATTCTGCCCGAACATTATATTTGACCTGCCCGTCCCTGATTACCGGCCGGACGGCGGCGCGGCCGGACCAGCGCGCGTAAACCATGGCCACAACGCGGAACAGGATATGCCCCATCTTGGTATAGGGCATGTAGGCCAGCAGGAAGAACACCAGCACAAGGTGCACGTAATAGATGCCATAGGCCGGGATCGCCAGGTCGGAGACCCGGAACACCTGGGAAGCAAAGCCCGTTATCACGGTCATGAAAAGTGCCCAGATGAAGGTCCAGTCGAAGGCTGTCGCCTTGCCGGATTTGTCGGAGGCCATCCGTCGGGCAAGCAACACCGAACAGCCCAGGAAAACAAGCGTACCGCTGACGTTCCCGAGCACCTTGACCGGATGGAAGAAGTCGTAGGGGCTAAGCTGCGCGTCCATGCCGAACTGATTCATGTAATACAGGATTCCCACCAGGGTGGTGGTGACGACCAGGCCGATAAACCCGTACATGACCAATGCATGCGCGCCGGCCCGGGACTTGTCGGTCGTGCATTCGAGGAACTTGCGATGCGACAACACATCCAGCAGCGTTCCCATGATCGCGGCGGGCAGGGATTCCCCGCTTTCGGTGCGCGGATATTCCACCGCCAGCGAGCGCAGGAAACCCGTAATGCTCAGCAGGGCTGTGACAATGGCGAACGCGATGGCCGGGATGAAGACGACATCAATAGCCGGCACCGGCATCATCTTCGAGAACACGATCGTGCCGGACAGGAACCCGAACGCCGAGCCGCCGGGTAACGCCAGGATCACGGCGGCGATGATGATCATTGGGATCAGGAACAGCATCCAGATGCGCGAGGGCGTCTGCGCAGCCGCGGCCAGGAATGCGGGCCTGGCGAAATGGACGATGCTCATTGAGCGAATCACGTTCATCACATCACCCGGCCTGGCGCTGCGCGGACAATGCGTCGAGCAATCATTGCAATGGATGCACAGCCAGGCGTCCAGGCTGGACACCAGTTTTTCTTTCAGGCCGAACTGGGCACGAATCATTTCCTTGCGCGGAAACGGGGATTCATCCGGCGTGATCGGACAAACCACCGTGCAGGTGGAGCATTGGTAACAATACTTCAGATCCGCTGCGCCGGAACCCAGGAGTTTTTCGACGAACTCCAGGTCGCCGTTGATGGCGACTCGCTCGTTCGCAGATTCTGTTACCGGTTGGATCGTCGTTTCCATCATCGTTGTCGGCCTACATTCCCTTGAACGGGTTCGGCCCGTAATCGTCGATATCCGCGGCAAAGGTCTCGATCAGCTTCGCCACCTGCCTGTAGTCGTTCATGGAAACCTCGTACTGGCGGATGCGTTCCGGTTCGAGCTGTAAGCGGCCTAGCGTCTCTTCCACTTTGGAAAGGCGAGTGTTGGCAAGTTCGGAGCCTTTCACAAAATGGCACTGATAGTCGTCGCCGTACTTGCAGCCCATGAACATCACACCATCGAAACCCACCGAGAGTGCGTCCGAGACCCACACCAGGTTGACGCCACCCAGGCAACGCAGGGGGATGATCCGCACATACGGGCTGTACCTGATTCGTTCCAGCGCCATCATATCGATGGCCGGCAAGGTGTCGTTTTCACAGGCGAAGATCAGGATCCGCGGTTTCTCTTCAAATTCGTCGGGAATCTCGATGCTCTTGATCATGTCCCCGATTATGTCGACGCTGTAATCCCTGAACGAGATGATGCGCACCGGGCAGGCGCCCATGCAGACGCCGCAACCACGGCAGCGCGACTCGTGAATCGACGGCGTGCCGCGCGCGTCCTCTTCCAGCACGCCGAAGGGACATTCCTCCGTGCAGCGCTTGCACTGGGTGCATTGATCCAGGCGGAATACCGGGAAGGTCTCGTCACCTACCCGTGGATGCACGGTCTTGCCCTGTTTCGTCAACTCGATGGTCTGAATGGCCTTCAACGCAGCTCCCGCAGCGTCCTTTCTGGAGAAGTTCATGTCCATCGGTTGATGGACGGCCCCGGCGGTGAAAATACCGGTGCGCCGGGTCTCGTACGGGAAGCAGATAAAGTGGGAATCCGGAAAGCCGTATTGCTGATCCGGCAGGCCGGGTCCCTGGCGGTACTGCAGGTTCAGGATGGGGTCGTCCCTGGTCGAAGCCTCGATACCGACGGCCAGCACCACCAGGTCCGCCGCGATCGCCACCTTCTCTCCCAGCAGCGAGTTATCCACATCGACGGTGACGGTCTTGTCGGGGTTTTCATGGACGCCCGATACGTCCCCCTTGGTGAGGAAAATGCCCGGGTCGTTCTGACCGGCGCGGTAAAAATTCTCGTATTGCCCGGGCGTGATCATGTCCCTGTAGATCACATAGGCTTTCTTGTCCGCGCCGAACTCGCGTACGTATGCGGCCTGTTTGAGGCTGACCGTGCAACAGAAGGAAGAACAATACGGGAGATGATCGGGATCCCGGGAACCGGCGCACTGGATGAAGACCACGCTGTTAGCCTCCTGCCCGTCCTTGCGCACGAGTCTGCCCGAGGCCGCCATCTGTTCGAATTCGACACTGCTGATCACGTTGTCATGGGCGATGCCGAGGTGTGTCAACTTCGAGGCATCGTAAGGCTTGCCGCCCGTGGCCAGCACCACCGCTCCCGCGCGCAGGTTTTTTTCGCCACTGCCATTCGCGGTCAACCGGACTGAAAAATCCCCCGGTGCGCCCGCAATCGACGCGATCGTGGAGGACAGGTGCAGCGTGATCCTGCCGTGTGATTCAACCTCGCGGATCAGTTCGTCCAGATCCGGGGACTCGGCGCGCTCGAACGGCGACCGGGAAGGTGTACGCCGGTGCAATTTCCTGGCGAAGCCGCCGAGGCGATCGCTTTTTTCCACCAGGTGCACCACGTACCCGGCCTGCGCCGATTCGAGCGCAGACGTCATGCCGGTCACGCCACCTCCCACCACCAGCACGGCTTCCTCCGTATTTTGCTCGAACGGTATGGCCGGCCGTTTCATCTGCGCGGCAGTAGTGTGCATGCGGATGTAATCCGCCGCCAGCATTTGGGTATCTTCTTCCTGGTGGGGCTGGGTCCAGGAGACGTACTCTCGCAAAGGCGCTCGCTCGACCACGACCTCCTTGCCGAAATCGAAGGTGTCCTCATGGTAGCGGCGCGAGCAGGCGCCCAACACCAACCGGTCGAGGCCCTCGTTTTCCAGATCGCCTTTCAGCAGGTTGACCCCTTCCTCGCTGCAGAGGATGGGGTGGATTTTGCAGACGGGAACCCGAAACTCGTTGACGGCGACCTGTTGGAGCTCTTCCACGTTGGTCGCCTCTCCGATCTCGCAGCCGGAACAAATATAAACGCCGGTTTTGTTCGCCACCGTCCTATTCTCCTGCCGCGACCTGGATGGCCTTCAACGCCACACCGGTGGCTTCCTGGATCGAAGAGTTGACATCCACCGGTCCCTGGGCGACCCCGGCTGCGAAGATTCCGGGTTGTTGCAAGTGCGCCGACGCGAAGCCGTCTTCATCCAGGTGAACGATGTTGCCGTCCAATCCATTCGCTTTCAGGTTCGATTCCATGCCGGTTGCCAGCACCACCAGGTCCACTTCCACCCGGACTTTCCCGCCATGGAGAATGTCCTCGGCCTCCACGATCACCCGGCCGTCCTCACCCGGCTCGACCCGGGCCACCTTGCCCTTGATGAACTCGATGTTGCTGTCCTTCCTGGTACGCGAGTAGAACGCTTCGAATTTTCCCGGCGTACGGATATCGATGTAGAAAATATAGACCCTGGCGTCGGGATTAGCGGTACGGACATAATTGGCCTGCTTGAGCGAAGCCAGGCAACAGACGGAGGAGCAGTACGGCAGATGGTCCTGGTCGCGGGAACCAGCGCACTGGACGAAGACCACCGTCTCCACCTTCCTGCCGTCCGAGGGCCGGGTGATTTCTCCGGCCGTTGGGCCATCCGTCGCCGCCAGCCGTTCCATCATCACGTTGGTGATCACATTCGGCAGGGCGCCAAACTGCATGCGCTCGAGCCTGGTGGCATCGTAGGGCCGCCACCCGGTCGCCATGACAATCGATGCCGCGTTGATCTCGAACTCGCGGGCTTCCATGTCGAGGTCGATGGCGTCGTAGGGGCAGGCCGACACACACTTGTCGCATCCGGACGGGCAATGCGCACGCTCCACCACAAAGCGCGGCGGGTAGGCCATCCGGTGGGGCATGTGAATGGCCCTGGTGTTCCGCATCCCGTAGTCATGGTCGCTGGGCACCTCCACGGGGCACACCGGCGTGCATTTGTCGCACATCACGCACTTGTTATTGACATAGGCCGGAGATTTCACCAGTTTCACGGTGAAATTCCCGGCCTCGCCTGATATCGCGCCCACCTGCGTGTTGGTGTGCACCTGGACGCGCCGGTTGCGCCGCAACCTCTGGTAATTGATCTCCACCCCACAGGTCGGGGGGCACAGTTTTGGGAAATACTGGTGAAAGCCGGCGACCCGCCCACCGAGGGAGGGGCGTTTCTCGATCAGAATGACCTCGTATCCGGTCTCCGCAGCCTCCAGGGCCGTGCTGATCCCGGAGATGCCGCCACCCACGACGAGAATTGGACCTTTTTTCTCCCCCATGTCTTGGTTCTCATCCGGCCGGCTGGATCAGGATACGAGTTGGTGATAAGTCCTCTTGAACAAATCCCAGGTGTTGCTTTCCTTGTCGTACCTGGAGTTGACGAAGCATTTCCAGTTTTCGTCGTCGATGGCGAGATGGTCGCCCCGGTAGTAATACCCCGGGTAGCGAGTTTCCTCGCGAAAACGTATGTGCCGAGCATGCGCTTCGCCAGCCACGATGCGATGGTAGTTCTCCCACGCCCGCAGCAGTTCGTGCAGATTTTCCGCACACATATGCTGGGAATCCTCCTTGATCATTTCCAGGTACTTGAAGCCCTCATCCAGCATCGTGCCGCTGGTCATGTACCAGGTGCCGACGCCGCCCACGTAATCGTCCATGCACTTCTGCAGGCGCTGTTGAAGCATCCTGGGACGGATGTAGTACGGGTTGATGTTGGCGTCGGTTGTATATTTGTTGTACTTCCCCCAGGTTTCCATGGGCATGAAGACTTCCTTGGCCAGTTCTTCATGGTCCTCGGAAAACTGCGGGTCATCGTCCCTGTGGTCCAGCAGGAACGACACCAGGCTCTTGCCGGCAATGCGGCCTTCGCTGTGGGAGCCCGACGAGAATTTGTGGCCCGACGCACCGACGCCGTCACCCGCGGTAAACAGGCCCTTGACGGTGGTCATCCGGTTGTATCCCCAGTGGTACTCATCGGGACCAATATCTTCCGGACCGCTGACCCAGATGCCCGCGCAACCGGCGTGGGACCCCAGCAGGTAAGGCTCGGAGGGCATCAACTCAGAGGGTGTTTTTTCGGGCTCCACGTTGTTGGCGGCCCAAACGCCGGCCTGGGCGACAGTCATGTCAAGGAAGTCTTCCCAGGCTTCTGCCTCGAGATGTTTGATTTCCCTGGGCGTCATGGTCTCGGCCAAAGTTTGCATGGCCTTGTCGGTGTGGATCTTGATGGGACCCTTGCCGTCCTTCATGTCCTGGATCATCAGGTGATTGCGCATGCAGGTTCCCATGTTGTCCACATAGTCCCCGTACAGCTTGCGGGCCCCTTCCTTGTTGGTCACCTCGTATTCCTCACCCAGGGCGTTGGTGGCCTTGGCCTTGAACAACAGGAACCAGGCCCCCACCGGGCCATAACCGTCCTTGAAGCGTGTCGGCACGAAGCGATTTTCCATCATGGTCAGTTCGGCGCCCAGTTCCGCGGCCATGGCGTAAGTGGAGCCGGCATTCCAGACCGGAAACCAGGCCCGACCCTGGCCTTCGCCCGTGGCGCGGGTTTTGAAGACGTTGACCGCACCGCCGGCCGCCAGCAGCGCTGCCTTGCACTTGAACACGTACAGTTTCTGCTCGCGCACGCTAAAGCCCACCGCACCGGCAATCCTGTCCGGGTCATTCCTGTCTTTGAGCAGCTTGACGATAAACACCCGCTCGAAGTGGTTTTGTTCGACGCCAGTGGCTTTGCGGTTGTTCTCGAGGGCAAGCTTGGCAGCCTCCGCGACAACCACTTTGTAGGATTCGCCGTTGATCATGATTTGCCAGCGGCCCGAGCGCACCGGCTTGCCGCCATCTTCCAGGCTGGGCTCGCTTCGTTTGGCCGCGGCCCCGTCCAGGCGTCGTCCATCCTCGGTGGTTTTCCAAATGGGGAGACCCCATTCTTCGAACTTGTGTACCGAGTCGTCAACGTGGCGGCCCAGATCGTAGACCAGGTCCTCCCGGGTGATGCCCATCAGATCCTGCCGTACGTAACGCACGTAATCTTCCGGAGAGTTCTCGCCCAGGTAGGTGTTGATCGCCGACAGGCCCTGCGCCACTGCGCCACTGCGATCCGTGGCGGCCTTGTCCACCATCGTGATGCGCAGTCCCTGTGAAGTCGCCCAGCGGTCGGTCTCGTACGCGGCCCCACAACAGGCCATCCCGCCACCGATGAGAAGAATATCGGTCTCATGCACGACTATTTCAGGTTTCTCGCAGTGCTCCCAGTTGTTGGTTTTCGCTTCCATTTCTCTTTCCTTGGCCCATGGTTTACGCGGGTGATGCCGGCCATTCGCCAGACTTAAGGGTTGCCGGATGGAGTAGGCAGCGAATCCCCGCGGGCCTGATGGGTGAAAAATCCAGGCTCCTTGATTTTGCTCACGTCGCCTGTAAAAGAATCGGAGTAAATGTCCACCTGACCGGCGGCCACGGTTCGGTTGGGAAACTTGAAGCGCTTGAGATTCCCGTTGCGGAACTTGACAGTCCACATAATCGTGTCCGATCCCATCATCGGAATAACCGAACCGCCCAGGGGAGCGAGATCGGCATAGCAGCGAATTTCGATGGCCTGCTGCGGGCAAATCTTCACACAGTTATAGCATTCCCAGCACTGCTCCGGTTCCTGATTGAAGCCCTTGCGGGTATCAGGGTTGAGCGCCATCAGATCGTGCGGACAGATGTACATGCAGGCGGTCTTATCCCGCCCCATGCAGCCATCGCATTTTTCAGTGATCACAAAACTAGGCATTGAACCCCCTTATGATCCTGGCAATTGCGCCGGCGGTTTTCTTTGGATCACTTTCAGCGCACATCAGGATATTGCCGAACCCTCCTCGCTCGGATTTATTCTCCGCCGAAAGCCCGGTGCGTCAATGTCGGGAAATACCTAATAAATGGACGTTAATGGGGTCTGTCCCCATTAATCTATTGCAAAGAAAGCACTTGACAAATTAGTTGAATAGCTCAATTATATAGTTGAGTAGCTCAACTAAGGAGCTGTGCCATGAAAGAAACACAAACACATGCGGCCGTGCGCGAAGGGTACGCACACGTTGCGAAGGAAAAGACGAGCTGCTGCGGACCGACTGGCCGCGGCGCCGAAATCGATATCGCGAAGCAGATCGGGTATTCCGACGCGGATCTCGCCGGACCTGCTGCTACGGGAAATCTCGGCCTCGGTTGCGGCAACCCGACGGCAATTGCGAATCTACAGCCGGGCGAGGTCGTCGTTGATCTTGGGTCGGGCGCCGGGTTCGATGCATTGCTCGCCGCAGATAAGCTCGGTAGCGACGGGCGTTTCATCGGTGTCGACATGACGCCCGAGATGCTGGCGCGCGCACGCACCAACGCCGTAAACGCCGGCTACGCGCGGACGGTCGAATTTCGTGAGGGCTTGATCGAGGCGCTGCCCGTCGCTTCGGAGTCGGCGGACGTCGTCATCTCCAACTGCGTCATCAACCTGAGCCCGGACAAAGCGACGGTGTTTCGCGAAGTGTTTCGCGTATTGAAGCCCGGCGGCCGGTTGGCGATCAGCGACATCCTGCTCACGAAGCCATTGCCGCCTGAGGTTGGGCAGAGCGTCTCTGCGTTGATCGGATGCGTCGCCGGTGCGGAAACGGAGGAAGTTTACGTGGGACACATCCGCGACGCCGGTTTCGTGGACATCGAGCTGCAGCGACGGCCGGCTGGAGAAGTATTCGACTTTGCCACGGATGATCCGGTCATCAGCGCGGCGATCGCGGAGTTTGGCATCGAGCGCGCCAAAGAGGTTGCGGGGACTGTGTTCAGCTACACGATTCAGGCAACGAAACCATGAGCACACTCGTCGATGACATCGTCGCGTTCTGTCGTATGTTCGCGATGGTGGAACGCGATCAGGTCTGCTGTGGCACTGTGACCGTCGCGCAATGCGTGGTCCTTCAGACGCTGCTCGAAGGCAGCTGGGATGCATCGACCCTTGCCAGCCATGCGCGCGTGACAAAAGGCGCAATGACGCGACTGCTCGACGGGCTGGAGTCACGCGGATTCGTCGAGCGGCACCAGGACGCGGATGACGGACGCCGCTGGCTGATCGAACTGACCGCTGCCGGCACGAAGGAGGCCAGGCGGCTCTCCAGCATGACCGGGGACGCGGTCGCGCTGATCATGTCGCGAATGCCAAAGGACATGCGCAAGCCGGCGGTCGCCATGATCTCGGAACTGCGCAGGGCCGCCGAAGAGGTGCGCGACCAGATCGACTGTTGCTGAGGGATCGGGCCCGGAGAAGGACGGGCGTTTTCCTAACCGCAACAACTGGCGTCAGAGTAAATTTCTTTCTTGGTACTCTGACCTCGTTATCCACTTGAGATGATGCTCCGTTGCACGGCCTCTGACCGGGTACCGCTATAATCAGCCGATGCAACATGTCGACTTCGAAGAGGTGGTCCGGGAAACCGTCGCCGAGCTGCCGCACTGGGTTCAGGAAGCGATGCAAAACGTCGAGATCCTCGTACACGACAAAGCCGATGGTCGTCTCGACCCGGACAACGAGGGGCTGCTCGGGCTGTACACCGGCGTACCGCTACCCGAGCGCGAAGCCAATCACGCGGGCGAGTTGCCCGACGTCATCTACATCTTTCGTCTTCCCCACCTGGAGCTTGGGCTCCAGCCGGATGCGCTACGCGAGGAAATTCATCGCACGCTTGTCCACGAGATCGCACATTACTTCGGCATGGATGACAATCATGTGGAGGAGCTGGGCTGGGGCTGATAGCGCCATACTGACCGCAAAATTCAGGAATCAGCATGTCTTTGGTCGGTAACGTCGTATTCTTCGTTTTCGGTGGGTTCTTAATCTTCTTTGGCTACGTTCTCGGTGGCATCTTGTTGTGCCTTGCGATCACAGGCATTCCGATCACGGTACAGCACATGAAACTTGTACCGATGGCATTGCTGTCATTCGGCCATGTGATGCGTGAATTGAAGCCGCTACGGCACTAGCTCTGTAAGGTAGTGTGTATTCAGCGGCACCAGCCCCCAAAGTACACCGACGCAAAGGGCAGCGGCCTGCCTGCCCTTGAAGATCAGAAAGCGATCGTCAGGAGGGCGGGACAATCGCCTGGCGTGAGGCTCCGGGCAGACTGCCTGCGCCCAAGGCCGCTTCCTGCAGAAATTGCCTGATCCTGGCCACCAATTCCCCACCGGGAATCGGTGGCCATTGTTGTTCAGAGCTGTGGCTTTATGCGGAAGCCGGCCAAACGAAATCGGGACGCAGACCTTCGTAAACGGGACGTCCGTCGTCCGGTCTCGGAACACCAGTGGCCGGATCATAAAATGCGTGGTAAGTCGCAGGCAGGGGTCCGGCATCATATCCCATCAGGTTCGGCACGATCACGCGGATCCGTCGTTGTTTGTCATCGAGCATGATAGGTGTGCCACAAGTCTCGCACGTGCACAGCTCCAGCGGCCCATCGGGATTCTGATCGTTGAATGGCTGACGATTCAAACCGTCGAGATTGTCGACGGCCAGGTCTCCGTGATTGAAGAAAACGACATGGGTGGTGTCCTGCCCCGTAACACGTTTACAGACCGAGCAGTGGCACGTGTGATTGTCAATCGGGTCGGCATTTGAATGGGTGTGGATGTGGTCACAACCCCCAGCATATTTTTGTGACATGGCTCATTACCTTTTTTTTGTGGACTAGGCTCCATCGACCACAACGGTCAACGATGATTACAACCATGTTAACAATTATAGCAGCGAATAGCCGCAAGTGCTCAGAGAACCCGCGACGTACCAGGCGTGTCAGGACTTCGGGGACGCGAGGCGGCTTTGCTACGCGGATACCACCACGAGAGGTATCTGGGATGCGTAACGGGCTCCTGACCTCGAGAGTTCATCGAGGCGTTGGGGTAGTTGCAGGTTGTTTGGCCCGGCAGGAGCAAACTGACGTTCCCCAGAATTTCTATGCTGTAGCGATTCTGTACGGCGTAGGCCTCGCGCTCACGCTGTACGCTATCCTCGCACGAATTCGAGTTATAGATCTCACTCTTGTGTTGGAGATAGTGAGTAAGCTCGTGGACGACCAAACCCGAAGCGAATCCGTCCTCGATGTTTCTGTACTTTTGATCGATATAGACGATGTCTGCATCATTATACCAACCGACAACATCGCACTCCTTGCTGCCACAGACGTTCTCAACAAAGAATTCGTGTTGCTCAAACCGGACTTCGGGCATTTCAGCCGGCATCGGGTATCCCGACAGATGAGATGCCCAACTCAGAAGAATCGTCAGGATGGCGTCCAATTCCATAACGGATTACCACACTCGAATTCAGAACTCGATTGCTCTGCAATCTAACGCGGCCAGCGACGGACCAATCTACAAGGCCGGAACCGGCCGCTTCTCGATACAGCCTGTGCGAATTTCCGAATTTGTGCCGTGTCATGATCCACGGTTACGCGAACGAAACTGGAAAAGTTTGTGATTCATCTCACACTTTTGGAAATCAATAGTGCAGATCAGTGAGGTTCGTGTGCAAGTCACTGTATTTGCAGAAAAATAGACACCCATTCCCATGAACGCTGTGCATCGCCGCATTGAGCCTATAATGGACATCAGGCCAACTGCTGGAGACAAGAATGGTTTCAGCTCGTAGCGTCATTTCCATGCTTGCGGTATGTGGAATTCTGCTCATGCAGGCCGATGGGGTTGTGGCGCAGGATGTCATGGACCATGTCGACATGACTGGCGCTGAAATGACCGAATCGGAGCTGACACGCGAGGAATTGTTGGCCCTTCTGTCCACCGCGACTTCAGACAACCCCATCGATCTGACGAGCAAACGACTATCCGGACTTGATTTGCGGAATATTGATTTTAAAGCTGCGAATTTGCGGTGGGCGCGATTGAACAACGCAGATCTCAGAGGCGCAAACCTGAGTAACGCAGTTCTGGACTCGGCGTGGCTCATCGATGCGAATCTCGAAGATGCGAATTTGCGCGGCGCCAGTCTGGCCTCGACGCAAATGCGTCGCGCGAATCTCCGCGCTGCCGATCTTTCGGGCGCGCGCATCGTGGCAAACCTGCAACGTGCCGATTTGCAGAACGCGAACCTGAGAAATGCAAACATGGGCGCCAACATGAAGAACCAGTCGATGGGGCTCATGCGCACGGTCTTACGAATGGCGACCCTCGACGGCGCCGATTTACGCAACGTCAATGCCATGCGTATGGACGCCGAATACGCCTCGATGCGTGGCGCTTTGCTGGATAATGCCAGTTTCCGTGGCGTGGAACTGACGGGTGCTGACCTCACCAATGCGTCGGTCGCGGGCCTTGACCTAAGCGGTTCCGACGTGTCTGGCGCCTATCTCGTGCAGATGATCGGCAAGGAAAAGATTCGCGGACTGGATAGCGTCAAGAACCTCGAAGAGGCAGAAACTGACTGATAGCGCCCGCGAGGCGGATCTGCCCCCGTGCCCCTAGTTTTCTGTGACCGTCAGTTCGACGTTGCCGATACCGGTATTGCCGGTTTCTGAATCGTAGGCGTATACCGCAATATCATAGACACCGGGGAGCCGTGTAGTGAACACGCCTG
>Ga0224512_10000248_pt1 | contig 57895 bp, 45 predicted proteins | sample SF_May12_sed_USG_4_FD_169103 | JGI IMG/M metagenome (GOLD analysis project Ga0224512, IMG submission 169103) | Sediment microbial communities from San Francisco Bay, California, United States - SF_May12_sed_USGS_13 | ecosystem: Environmental > Aquatic > Marine > Sediment | place: USA...
CCGGCGGCCGTGTTCGTGGCCGGAATGGCCAGCCGCAGCGAACTCGCCGAGGGGGTGCCGTCAATGAACGCGCGGACGTTGCCGAAGGCGAGCCACGGCGTGGTGTTGCCGTCAATGTCCGGCCCGGCCGTTCGAGTCAGCGTGATGAGGTCGCCCTGACCGCCTGAGGTGGTGGACGCCGTCCCCTGGAACCCCGGGAGTCCCACGTCGAGCGACATCACGGCGTTCGCCCCACCCGGGGCGCGAACCTGGATGTTCGCGATGCCGGGTCCGCGGCCTATGACCTCGCCGGTGGCCTTGTCCACGCTGAATACGTTGCGGTTGGCCGAAGACCACTCGTATGCGGTCGTGCCGGTCAGCACGGTTCCGGCCGCATCCACGGCCTCTACCGAGTACGAGTACGGGCCCACATCGTCCGGGGGATCGTAGCCTACGAGCGGATCGCCGAGGACCCGCATGCCGGCCGGCCCCGTCTTCACCCGGATCGTATCCGTGAACCCGCCGCCGGACACCACGACGCAGGACACCCCCAGACCGGCGCCCGTCACTGTTGCCTCCGCGCTCCACGGAGCACCGCTTGCCGCGGCGTTCGGCGCGACCGAGACGACCGCGCCGTCGCAGGCGGTCATCGTCACCGCATCCCCAGTGACGTTCCCCACGTCATCCTGCACTGCGGCGCCGATCACCGCGGACCGGCCGACGGTGAGCTCAATGGCGCTGTTGCTGACCTTGAGGCTGGCCGCCGGTCCCGGCGGCCCGCTCAGAAAGATGGGCGTGTCGTCCGGACACGCGAGCGTGCCCGTCACGAGAAGCGCCGTCCCCAAGACCATCTTATAGCCAAGCCGCATATCGCTGCGCTCCTTCGTGGCGCCCGGGGTCCGGCGGCACCCTGCCGCCGGACCTGCGGGCGCGGTCAAGACGTTATTGCGCTTCAGCCGGAACCGCACCCAGGAAGATTCGCGTGCGACCCATCGCCACAGCCGATCCCTTGGGTGCCAGCATCAGCCAGACCTCGCGGTATACATCGAACGGCTGATCGACCCCGCCGGGCTGGAGCGTGTTCTGGCAGTTCCTCGTGTCAGACCCCGCCACGCAATTGCGGATCTGGGACCGCGACACCGACGTCGGCGAGACGCCGGGGAGCAGTTGACTGATGTCAGCGTCGTACAGACTCACGCGGCTCTCGGCCGGCTCCGCGCTGTACGCCGATCGCAACGTGTCCACGAGCAGCGTGTCCACGAACGTCGCCCGGTCCCCCGGGTCGCCGACCAGGTAGAGCCGGTAGTAGAACCCCACCGGCGGTCGTGCCAGCTGCTGCAGGTCCACCGAGACTTCCGGACCGCGGATCGCCCCCAATCCGGAGCCGGCCACGCCAAACAGATAGTCGTTGGGTGAGATCGTACTGATCAGATCCGTCCCACCGAAGTTCCCGTAGCTCAGCGCACCGTTGCCGCCCACGCCGATCCGGCGCCACAGGAATTTGGCGGCGCTCGGCGACGTGGCGGCGGCACCCTCGATCGAGAGTACCACGGCGTTCTGCAGGTATGGATTGACGGCGTTCCCGGGATCCTGGTTGCTGAGCCACACCCGCACGCTGTCCACGAACGGGTTGTTGGAGCCCGCGTAGGTGCCGATGCTGGCGCTCACGACCGTGGAGTCGATCACGCGGATCGTGTCCTCCCCCGTGATCGGATCGATCACCGGGAGACCGCCCGCATCGAGGCTGTCGCGCCGGAAGAACTCCACCACGCGCCCGACCAGGGCCGTGGCCACGTCGTTGCCGGCCGCGTCCCGGTTCACACCCCAGAACTGATAGACGCCGGACGCCAGGGCGCCCGGCACCGGGCGCAACGTCAGCCGGACGGTCGAATCGGCGGCCGCGATGGTGCGGGTCACCGTCCCGCCCGGAATGCCCCGGGCGTCAGCCGACAGGTCGAAGTCAAAGGCCGGGTCCCCGACCGCGTCGAGGACCGTATTGCGCACATCGTCGCACGCCCCCACCGCCAGAACGGCCATGGGCAGCAGCCACCCCAGCCGACGCGCGCGGGAGAAGGGATTCCGCATTGTCGCTCCTTGTCTCACGTCGCGCCGCATCATCGGGCGCCGGGGGTGAACGTGAAGCCCAGCGTCGCGGCAAAGTTGTGCGCCGTCTTGTGGAACGGCGGCTGCGACGGAATCACGTCGGGGAACCGCGTCGGTGCGAACCGCGCGTCCACCGGGTTGATTTGCTCGCGATCGAACGACGTGTACACGTAGTCGGTCACCTCGAGCCGGATGCCCGTGGTACTGCCGACCTGGAAGTTGAAGCCCACCCCCCCCACGAGCAGCAACTCGGAGAACCCGGTGCTGCCTTCCGCCACCTGCGGATCGAGCGTGACGTGATACAGGCCGGCGCCGCCCCTCACGTAGGGCCGCACGGTTCCGAGCGGCAGCTCCGCCGTGACCAGACCGGCCACGTGGATGGTGGTGAGCGGCTGCTCCACCGCAAAGAGCAGCGTCGTGTCCCGGAAGGTCATTTCGGCGGGAAAGAAGTTCCCGTCCGTCTTGGCGCGCACGACGCCGACCGATGCCCCCAGGCCGAGATAGCGACTGATGCGATACGTGGCATCAACCGCGATCACGGGGCCGTTCTTGACGCCGGTTTCCTCCTGGTACTTCATCCAGCCCAGGCGCGGTCCGACGACGAACCCCGTGTTCGATTGTGCGACCAGCGCTCCACTCGTTGTGGCGAGGAAGAGCACCGTCGCTGACAGAATTCGGCTCATGCTAGCTCCGTAGTCGTAGTCGCGGAGGCGGGCCCCGATGGGGACCGCCCCCGCGCGGGTTCGAGGTCAGCGACCGAACTCGAATGAGAACACGTGGATGTTCTGCAACTCGCCCATGTTCGTGTAGGCGTAGTCGAGGAACAACCGGCTGCCGAGCACTGGGAGCGCCAGACCGCCGCCGAACGACAGGCCGTGACTGAACGACCGGAAGTCGGCGTTGGCCTCGTTGACCCACCGCTTGCCGCCCCGCACGAACACCAGGTTCCGATAGTTGAATTCGGTGCCGGCCGCCATCTGGAGGTCGGTATCCACGGCATCCGTGAAGTCCACCGCCACCCGCCAGTGCAGCTGGCTGGACGGCGACAGCAGCGCGTCGGCCGAACCCGTCAGGTTCGACACGATCGCGAACCGGAACATGGTCGGCAGCTGATACGACACCGTGTTGAACCGGATCGGCACGTCCACCGGGAACACCTGCGTGTTCTCGATGCGCCGCTGGATCAACGCGCCATCCATGCGCGCGGACGGGCCGATGTTCATGACCGCCCCCGCGATCTGCAGGCCGTAGAGCCCGGTGTTGAACGCCGTGCCGACGTTCACGCCCCACCACGTTGCCGTGGCCTGGTCGATCCCTTCGGAGATCACCTGGGCGCCGACCCCCACCATCAGCCGGTCCGTGAGCCGGCGGCCGTAGTGAAGCCCGACCGCCTGGCCACCGAAATCGAACTGATCGCCGAACTCGTTGTTCTCCCCCGCCGGATCGAACTCCGTGGTGCGGGGGATGTCGCCGGAATTGAGCCCCACGTAGCTGATCCCGAGCCCGCCGCCGAACAGCGGCAGCGCGACGCCGGCGAAGTCGTGGGAGATCCCGAGATCGTCGTACAGCTCGGCATGCGTGAACGCCGCGACGATCCCTTCGGTCTCGCCGAGGAACGCCGGGTTCCAGTACATCGCCGTCGCGCCTCGGGCCATGCCGGTGTAGGCGCCGCCCATGGCCTGCGCGCGGGCGCCTACACCGATTTCCAGGAAGTTGGCCCCGCGGGTCCCGACCCGCGTGACCGCTGTTTGATTGTCGGGCGTGAGAAACTCACCCGTGCCGGCCTGGGCGACCAGTTCGCCGCCCACGCCGACCGCCAGGAGCGCCACGCCGAGCATTGTCTGCCGGATCATAGTCGAAGCCTCCCTTACCGCGTCGTGCCGCGGATGACAACGAACTTGCCGCGGGCATTCTGTGTCGCCCCACCCACGTCGGTGGTGAGCACCCACAGGTACAGCCCGCTCGCGATCTCCGTCCCTTCCCGGGTCCGGAGGTTCCAGGCGAGATCGCCCGTCTCGTTCAAATCGGCCTGAGTCCAGGTGATCTGCTGGACGAACTGCCCCGCGACCGTGTACACCCGCAGCGTGCCGCTCGGCGGGACGCCGGCCCACATGATCCGCGATTCGGTGATGTTCGTCTGGTACTGCGAGAACACCACGAACGGGTTCGGCACCACCCGGATCCTGGCCAGGTCATCCGCCGTCACCGCGGTGATGCCCGACCCGGTCACCGGCGCCGTGAGCGCGAACGCGATCTCGGAGCGGCCGGTGGCGCCATTGTAGTACTCGAACGTCGTGACCGCCCCCGCCTCGGTCGGCACGTACGGGGCCGGCTGCGCCACCGTGGCCGGGTTGCACTGCGGCCGGGCATCGCAGCCCAGGACCGCCGTGAACGTGATCTCCGGATTGGTCACCCGCACCGGCTGGCCGCCGGCGTCGAGCACGACCATGGTGTCCGTCCCGACCACCACCACTTCGTCGCGCGTGACGTCTTCGATGAAGAACATCTGGTCGCCCGCCACCCACTCGGCGGGCGGGATGGCCACCCGGGCCGTGTCGTTCCCGGAGCCGAGCACCATCGTGTTGTTGAGCCGCGACGTGACGGCAATCTGCACGTCCCGGCCGAACGTCGTGTTGCGGACCGTGAACGGGAACCGCATGGGCACCAGGTCCGCCTGCGGCGCGCCCACCAGGGCGGCCGTCGCGGCGTCCGTGAGCCCGGTCGTCCCCAGCGGCCGCGACCGCAGCGCCGCATCCAGCTCCGCGGCCGTCGCTGCCGGGTTGGTCAGGTTGAGCCTGAGCCCGCGCGTGAGCCCGAACGGATCGCTCGTCCACGTCACCGTGTACGCGCCCCGTCCGCCGCTCCGTGCCGCCGACGAGCCCTGCTGCCACTGCACGTAGTAGAGGTTCACGTTCGTGCGGTTGACCGTATCGCCCGCCGCCGTGAGCTGCTGCTCGCCGGCGGTGGCGAACGTGCCCGCCAACCGGTTGTCGAAGCCGACCGTGAAGCCGGGGAAGTCGCTCCGGGCGAACAGCCCCGTCGGCGTGGCCGCCGAGCCGGTGAGCAGCGCCGTCGCGAAGAACGGTTGGCTCGCATCGTTCACCAGGACGAAGCCCACCGCCCGGAACACCGTGACCGTCGTGTCGCCACTGGTGGTCGTGCTCGACGGCGTGCCGGCAAACGGAATGCCGGTCGGGTCGTTGGTGCCGTACTGCGCCGTGCGCAACACCGCTGACACCGGTGTATTGCCCGGCCCGGCCGCCTTGACCGTGTCTTCCACCAACACCCAGGCGGAATCCACAGCCCCGGTGGCCGCGTCGCGCACGGTCGTGACCGTGATCCGGTTGCCGAAGGCCGCGCGATAGCCGCCCGCCGTGACGTTCCGCGTGAAGTTCACGCTCACGGGCACCGTCACGTTGCCGATCGTCCCGGTGACGGAGAGCACCGGCGGCCGATAGCCCGCCTGCTGGCCCACCGGCACGTACACCGACACCACGTTGGCATCGGACGTGGCCCGCGACAGCGGGTTGGCCAGCTGCGGCGCCACGACCAGCGTATCCAGCCCGCCCGTCGCGGTGAGCACCTGCAGCTTGAGCCCCCGGCTCTTGGCCAGGATCGCATACAGGTGACTCTTGCCCGGGAAGACCGTGTTGTCCGTGAACACGTTCGGGATGTCGGCGCCCGGCGCCCGATCGATCAGCGAATAGGCGCGCCACCCCACCCCGATCGGCGTGCCCCGCTCATCCACGGCGGGATCGCCGTCGCAGTCGCCGTCGGCGGTGAAGTTGGCCCCGCCATCGCACGACTTGTAGATCTCGAGCCCCGCCAGGTTGTCGGCGGCCGCCGCGCGAATCTCCGCCACGAGATCCCGGCCCGGCAGGGTCTGGAACGTCGTGTCGGTGATGAGTACCGGTGTCGTGGCCACCGTATCGATCCGGATGATCAGCCGCTGCTCCCGCGCGTTGATGTCGCGCAGGTCTCCCAGCGGGGTACCGTTGGGCGCGCTTTCCATGTCATCGGCGAACTTGAGCAGGAACGGATCTACCCAGCGCTCCGATTCCTCGCCGAAGAAGATACTGATGGAAGTATTCTGACCGACGAGCCGCGACGAATCGGCGACATCCGCCGTCGAAGCCGCCCGCACCGTGGTCGACACGATGTTGGTCGCCGGCGGCGCCTCGGGGCCAAAGAAGAACGTCTGATATAGATCGAGCGCGGCGTCGAGCTCCGAAATCAGCGAGATCGAGTCGGACTGGCCGGAGATCGAGAACCAGAACGCCGTCGTGTCGCCGGCCGTGAGCTTGATGGGCCCGACGCCGAAGATCCCGCCGATGTTGCCGTAGCCGTTCACGTGCCCGCTCGGCGACGTGTCGGCGAACGTGGTGACGCAGCCATCCTCGTCGCACGAGTCCAGGAACAGCGTGTCGGGCACGCCGTCCTTGTTCCAGTCCCACGTCGGTCCGGGCGCCAGCGGCACCGTCGGGCCCGGCACGTACTTGTTGAACTTGCCGGTCTGGGCCGGGAAGTTGTTGGAGCGGAACGTGCGCCAGTAGCTACGCGGGTCGACCGTCGCCGGGTTCCGCCCGTCGAGCACGAGCGCCTCAATGGACGAGAGCATCCCGAACGCGCGCTTGTCGGACACGTTGAACGTCTCCGCCGTGCACCCGCCGAACCCGCACTGGTGCCCGTGATTGAACGTGATCGTGTCGCCGGCATTGGGGTGCGTGGGATCGTAGAACGGGCTCGTGGGATCGCTGAACTGCTTGTTGCGCAGATCGCCGATGGGCGACTTGAGCATCGTGATGCCCGTCGCCCCGCGGCCGAAGCCCGCATCGGCCCCCGTGTTGCAGCCCTGCGTGGCGCCCGTCACGACCGGCGCGCCGTTGCAGCCCGGGTTGACCCCGTTCTCCATGAAGATCCCGCGGCCGCTCCACGGCTCGTAGTAGTTCGCGAAGTTCTGCGGCGCACCGCCCGTGCCGGTGGTGAGCCCCAGGTACAGCGAGTCGTAGTCGATGCCGGTGCCCCACACGTCGGCCGTCTTGTTGACGACGGTCAGCCGGTAAAACACCGTGCTCTGCACGCTCGGCAGCCCGAACTTCCACGCTTCGGCCCGCCACTCGAGCCCCACGGGGTAGCCCTGGATGACCGGTGCACCGGAGCCACCCGGCACCGCCCCGCCAAACCGCGCCCGCTGTTCCTTGTAGTAGTCCGACAACACGTAGTAGGTCGAGTAGCTCCCGACCGGCTTGCTCTCGATGAACTGGTCCGGGACGCGCCAGTAATCCCAGTTGAAGTTCGGACCGGCAATCGCCTTGTAGCCCTGCCAGCCCTCGATGTTGATGTTGCGCGCACCCTCGAACCCGCCCGACGGCCAGCTCGGTGGACAGTCCGACGAGGCCAGCACCGGAATGCCCGCCGGCATCTGGCCGTTCAGGGAGAAGCTGGAATTGTCGAGGCAGGAGCCGTCCGACGTGGACTGCACGCCGCTGAACAGCTTGCCCAGCGTCCCGTCGGCCGGCCCGGTCTCGATGATGAGCCCGCCGATCAGGTTGCCCCACATCACCGCCCAGCCGTCCCCGGTCGCATTCGCGGCCTCGGGCGCCACCTTCTTGATCTTGCGCCACTCGGACGGCGGCACGCCGGAGATCAGACCCAGCTGGAACCAGCTGAACAGGAACCCGCGGCCGGGCTTGTTGACGTACATGCAGAAGACGACGCCGTTCGACCCCGAGAGGTTGGCCGGCCGTTCGCACGGCCCCTCGTTGGTCGTGGCGAACTGGAAGTTGCCCGACATCCGGAACCCGACGGCCGCATAGTCCGCGTTGCCGAAGAGGTTGAATCCAGCTGCCGGCGGGCAGTAGTCCGGCGCGCCCGTGGTGTTGTCCACGGACAGGCACTGCGAGCGCGCGTTGTCGGCCCACTGCGCTTCGGCCGGCGTCACCCAGAGCAGCGCGAGCGCCGCTCCCAGGGCGAATCGACCGACATGCCGTAGCACATTGCGCATAACTGACGGTGTCCTTTCCAGAAAGTTCTTCCGGGGGCGCGGCCCCTGCCGCGCCCCCGGAATGGTCAGCCTCAGAAGCTCACCCGCGCCCCGGCCAGGATGGACCGGCCAGCCTGGAAGAACTGGGGCCGGTCATAGAACGTCGTCGGCGAGTTCTCCCCCACCGTGTTCCCCTGGCGCGCGCGGCTTTGGTCGATCGAGCCCACGTCACAGCGCCCGGTGGTCGCGAAGACCTGCACGCAGCCCTGCGAGTTGAGCAGGTTTGTGGCCCGCACGAACGCCCCCATCCGCACGCCAGACAGCGCGAAGTCCTTCGACAACTGCGCGTCGAGGACCGCCGTGCCCGGCGCCCGGCCGGAGTTCCGCTCCAGCTGGTCGTCCCCGAAGCCGGTGAACGACAGGGTCGGCGTGTACGGCAGGCCGCTCGCCGCCCGGAACGTGACCGACGCCGCGGCGTTGGAGAGGATCCTGTTCAGCCAAGCCATGGACGTCGGCTCCTCCTGCCCCACGCGGAAGATGACCGAGGCGTTGAACACGTGCGGCTGGTCGATCTCCGAGCGGATCTCGCCCAGCGCGGCCGGGTCGCCTTCCTCGATCTGCGACTGGAACTCGCGGTCCGGCGGCGCCGCATTGGTCGTCGCCTGCGAGTACGCGTAGTTGATGTTGAACGACCAGAAGTTCGACAGCCGCTTGCGGATCGCGATCTCGACCCCGCGGACGGTGGCGAAGTCGCGGTTCAGCAGCACGCTGTACCCCGGCAGCGCCGTGTTGTCGTACGTCGTGCCTGGATCGAACACCTGATTGCCTTCGGCGTCCACGCCGCCCACCGCCACGCCCGACAGGCCGTACTGGTCCTTGTTGAACAGCGTGACCTGGAGCGCGTAGTCCCGGCCCAGCTCGGTCGCGAAGCCCACCTCGTAGGAGGTCGTCTTCTCGATCAGCAGGTTGGGGTTCCCGATGAACGACGATTGGCCGGTCGAGGGCGCGATGATCGGATGGCACTCGGTCGACGGCGTCGTCGAGCCGGGCAGCACCTTCACCGCGTCGGCGTCGCAGACCCCCTCGTCGGGTCCCGCCAGCGTGCCGATGCCGGTGTTCGTATAGAGGTTGTTGTACAGCGGGTTCTGGCTGTAGCGCCCGAAATTGAAGAATACCTGCGAGCGCTCGGACAGCGGGAAACTCACGCCGATGCGCGGCGAGAACTGCGTGCGCCGCGACGACTCGACGAAGTCGTCCTGCTGGGCCACCCGCGCCGCGCTGTCGAGCAGCGTGCTGGTCCCCTCGAAGATCCGCTCGGCCGTGCACGCGTCGAAGCCCGTGTGCGACCCGCCGCTCGGATCGGTGTACGTGAACGGCTGGCTCGCGAAGACGGTGCCGTTGCAGACGTCGTCGGCACGGGTCCCGTTCGTGGGATCGCGCGGATTCGCGAAGAACAGCCCGCCCGCCCGCCCGAAGTCGAACCGGGCGCCGAGCTTGATCGTGATGAAGTCGTACTCGATGCGGTCCTGCAGATACAGGGCCCCATCCCACGGCGTCGCCTGGTAGCCCGACGGGACCACGATCACGTCGTTGATGCCGAGGTTCCGGATCTCGCGGAACTCCAGGTCGTGCCGCTGATAGAAGGCGCCGAACTGGAGCTGGTGATGGTCCGTCACCTGCCCGCTGATGTCGGCCCGGCCGGCGACCGTCTTGAGGCGCTCGCCGCCGAAGAACTCGTCGGTCCCCTGCGTGGGTCCCAGCGAGATGCCCGGCGCCACGAAGCGGCCGTTGAAGTTGATGTCCGCGAACCGGTCGCCCAGGCAGACGCCCTGGAAGAAGTTGCAGGTCTCGCGCTGCTGGTCGAAGTACGACGCGCCCACCGTGTAGCTCCACCGGCCGAGCACGTGATCCCACTTGCCCGAGACGAAGTCGCGCTTCACCCAGATCGAGCCCTGCACGACGTCGCGGTAGACGCGGTTGCCGGTGTTGCCGGCCCCCGTGCCCACCCGCAGCGTATCCGTCAGGCTGGTGATCGCCTCGCTGGCGAGCGGATCGCCGTAGGTCAGCAGGTAGTCGAAGTCGTACGGCAGCCGCTGCCGCCGGTAGGTGATGGCGTTCACGCTGACCTTGAGCGTCGGCTGGAGGTAGTACGTCAGCTTGCCCAGCAGGTCGTACTGGTGGTCGTAGCCAAACGCCCGCCACCCGGTGTTGAGGTCGTTGGTGGCCGCCGTGTTCTGCAACGCGTCGAAGTCGAGGACGTCGTCGTCGAACTCGAACACGCCGTCCTTGCCGTCCTGCGTGCGGCCGGAGACCATGAACCGGGCCTTGTTGGCCGTGCCCGGAATGGGACCCGACACGTACCCCTCGAGCTGGTCGTACTGCCGCAGCTCGTCGGGCCGGCTCCCCAGCGCGCCGCCCACGGACGACGTCGTCCACGACACCGCGCCGGCCAGGCTCGTGCCGCCCTCGCGCGTGGCGATGTTGATGATGCCCGACAGCGCGTTGCCGTACTGCGGCTCGAACCCGCCCCGCTGGAAGTCGATCTGCTCGACCGCTTCGCGCGTGATGTCGAACGCGGGACCGCCGAAGACGAAGTTGTTGATGGGGAAACCGTCAATCAGGGAGAGCGTCTCGCCGCCCCGGCCGCCGCGGATCCGCACGGGCGTCGCCGGGTTCCGGCGCGAGTCCGTAAAGGACACGATGTCCGTGTTCTGCGGCACCTGCAGGAACCCCTGCTGCAGCGAGAGCACGCCGGCGATGTTCGTCACCGGCAGCGCCGCGATCTCCTCGGCGCGGAGGTTCGAGCCCGACCCCGTCACCCCGGGCGCGATGAGCGGGACCTCCTCCGCCGTCACCACGATCTCCTCCACGCCGACCGCCCCGGTGGGGGCCAGGTCCGCGTCGATGGCGCGGGTGACGTCGATCTGCACCAACACGTTGGTGAACCGCGCCGAGGTATACCCGATGCGGCGCACCAAGACGGCATACGTGCCCGGCGGCACGTTCACGATGAAGAACCGGCCATTCGAGCCGGTCAGGGCGCTGATCCCAGTACCCTCCAGGATAACCTGGGCGCCCTCGAGCGGCGCGCCCGACTGGGCGTCCGTCACGATGCCGGTCAGCTTGCCGGTCTGAGCTTCGGCGGTGCCTGCAAACACCACGCAAAGCGCCAGCACCGCAAACCCGGCCAGAAGGCGGGACATTGCGTGCTTCACTGTTGTTCTCCTGTGTTCCTGGGAAGGAAACGAGTACTCGAACAAGACAGACGGTATGCGCGACCTCCTCTCGTTCCGAAACCTGAGGGCGAAACCGGGAACCCGCGGCCTAGTGACTGTCCTATTTTGGGGACAATCGCGGCTCGCGGCTCCACGCCCTGGGCGCGACTTCCATTGTCTAAGGGCGAGCGGTCGGACGCCGCTTCGCCACGGAGCAACTCGGCAGGGCCGGCCTGAGCCGGCGTGAAGCTCGCACGCGCTGCAACGGACCCATCCGGAGCGCGGCGCGGCGCATCGGAGACTGGCAGGAGGTCCGGCTGACCGGACCTGCGATTGCCAACCTACAGATCATCGCGCGTGGCCGCAAGATGTGACCGGCCGCACATCAGGTTGGCTGGCGGACCGCCGGGAGCTGGCATATCCTGAGACTGAGGCTTCGAGCCGGCCTCCAGCCCGGACCAGGAAGGCACCCGAATGCGCATCGGCCACCATATCGGCCTGCTCGCCCCGGTACGCGCGGCAGTGGCGCTCGCGCTCGTCGCCGCCGCCGGGACTCCAGGGTCTGCCCAGGGGCCGCAGGCGGACGATGCTGTGGCCCGGGCCAACCGGCTTGTCGCCAACGCGGCCCAGCTGGTCGCGCGGGGCGACACCGCCGCCGCCCTGACGGACCTCGAGGCGGCCACGAAGCTGGCCCCGAACCTGGCCGAGGCCCATTACCGGCGCGGGATGCTGCTGGCGCGGCAGGCCGGCACCGGCATGGGGGACATGTTCAAGCGACGGGCGGCCGAGGCGGCGCTGGAACGCGCCATCCGCATCGAGGGCGGCAACCCCGCCTACTTTCTGGAGTTGGGCCGCCTCCGTCTCAAGCAGGGCATCATGCGGCTCGACGCGCAACGCCTGTTCAAGCGGGCCCTCACGGCCGCGCGCGAGCGGGGAGACGCCGCGCTCGTCGCGGAGGTCGAAGCCGAGCTCGGCGACATCTACTTCCGGCGCTATCTGGCCGTCGGGCACCGGCGCCTGCTGACCGGCGACGCCCGGCAGTTCGACCCCGACGAAGCCATGGGCAACCCCCACTACGCCAGGGACTTCCTCGCGCAGCGCACCAGTGCCATCGAGGACGCGGGGGAGCTCGATCTGCGCCAGGCCGAAGACCACTACCGCTCCGGTGCGGCAGCCTGGCCCGCCCACGACGCCGCGTACGCCGGCCTCCTCGGGATCCTGTACGACGAGCAGCGCTACGAGGAGTTCTTCGAGCAGGCCCGTCACTTCGCCCGGGCCGCCCCGCAGAATCCCCGCGCGCACCTGTTTCTCGGCCTCGCCCTGTGGCGCCTCAACCGCCCCGCGGACGCCGCCCGCCGATTCGAGCGGGGCCTCGCCCTCCTCCCGCCGGCCGATCGCGACCCGCTCACGGATATCTCCACCATCCTGCGCCGCCGGGATGCCGAGGAGTACCAGGCCCTCACCGCCGCGCAGCGGGCGGAGTACAACCGCATCTTCTGGTCGGCCAGCGACCCGTTGCGGCTCACGGCGGAGAACGAGCACCTGCTCGAGCACATCGCGCGGGTCGCCTATGCGGATCTGCGGTACTCCGCGCCGGAGTTGCGGCTCCGCGGCTGGAACACCGACCGCGGGGTCATCTACATCCGGTACGGCCCGCCGCCGGTCATCGCCACGTTCCCGCCGGAGACCGCGGAGTTGCGGGACGACCCGGCGGCCCTGGGGAAGGTCACCACCGTCTGGTTCTATCCAGAGCGGAATTTGCGCTTCGTGTTCTACGGCCCGCCCGGCTACAACTTCGCGCGGTTCGCCGGGGAGTTTCAGGCCTACGCCGAAGACGCCCGCTACGCTCTCCCGGTGAAGTACGACAACGTGCCGGTAAACGAGGCGCTCGACTCGATTCCGGTCCAGCTGGCGGCGTTTCGCCGCAGCGACGACAGCGTGGGCGCCGAACTGGTCTTCTTCGCCGGGATCCCGCTCACGCGCATGGCGAGCGGCGTGGATCTACAGGAGGGGCCGATCGAGCACGGCTTGTTCGTCACCGACCCGCTGGAGCGGGATGTCGTGACGCAGCGGCGGGATGAAACCGTCCGGTTCGCGGTGGCCCGGCAGCTGGAGCAGCGCACGTTCACGACGGTCTTGCCCGCCGGGGAGTACCGCTTCCGGGTCGAGGCCCGTCAGCCCACCACGCGGCGCGCCGCGCGGGGCGCCGGGCGGCTGGCGGCGGACGCGTTCGATCGGCCGGGCCTGATGCTGAGCGACGTGGTGCTTGCCGACCGGGTCGCGCCGCGCCTCGACGCCCCCGCCGCGCGCCAGGATTTCTTCCTCGACCCGAACCCCGCGATGCAATTCGCGCCGGGTCGGGAAGTACACCTGTACTGGGAGATGTACAACCTGCGGCCCGACAGCAACGGCACGGTATCGTACGGGGCGGAGATCGTGTTGCGGGTGCAGTCACTCGAGCGCACCAACTTCGCGGCCCGCATCGTGGGAGGCGTGCTCGACGCCATCGGCGCGACCGCCAAGGGCGACGATCAGGTGACCGTCCGATACGACGTGAGCGAGGTGCTCGCGGGCCGGGGTCGGCTGCCCGGCTGGGTGGCCGTCGATCTCGCGGATGCCCCCCGGGGCACCTACGTCATGGAGCTGATCATCACGGACCGGCACACGGGCCAGACGGCGTTCCGCCGCCGCGTGTTCACCGTGACCGACGCCGAGCCGTGAAGCGCGTCGTCGTCGTCGCACTCCTGGTGACCGTCGCCGCGGCGCCACTCGACGCCCAGAACGGCGGCGGCCGGCTCCCCCGGAAGTGGCTGGTCGCCGGCATCGGCGCCCTCGTGGCGAGCGCGTTCGCCACGGTCTACGCGTTGAGCTTCGAGGGCGACATCGGCGGCTGCTCGGGCGGGGCCTGTGTGATCCCCGCCAGTGCGCTCGGCGGCGCCGTCGTCGGGTTCATGATCGGGAGCGAGCTCGACAAGCTCTACTCGATCCGCTACCGTCATGCCCCGCCCGTGACGCTGCGCGGACGCACCCTGCCGCTCGCCGTCATGCCGACCGATCTCGCCGTCCGCCAGCGCAACGTCCTCGTAACCGGGGCGGAGGGGTTGGAAGTGATCCGAACGGGGCCCGCGCTGGATCGCGTCGGCCTACGGGCTCGGGGGCTGCGCGGGATCGGCCCGGTGACCTCCGACAGCGTCGCCAACGTGCTGCTGGTCGGGACGCCCGTGGGGCTGTATCGCTTCCAACTGCGGGGCGACGACCTAGGCACGCTCGCCTTTCCCGGCGAGATCTCCGCCCTCGCCACCGAGGACGACCGCCTGGCCCTCGGGCTGGGCCCCGACCTTCATCTCGCGCGGCTCGCCGACTCCCTCCTGCCGGTGGCGGAGGCAATCCCGGAGGACGCGCGCATCGTGGATCTGGCCTGGCACGGCGCCGATCGGCTGTGGGTCCTGACCGAAGACCGGTTGGCCGCGTACGCCGCCGACGGGAACGGCACCCTGACGCCACTCGGCGCGTTCCCGCTCCCCGCGCTCGGCCGGCGGCTCGCCCTGGAGGACTCGGTGGCCTACGTGGCGACCGGCTCCGGCGGCGTCTACGCCGTGGACGTGCGCGACCCCGCCAACCTCCTCGAGCGCGGCAACTGGAGCGGGGCACGATTCGCCTACGACGTCGCGGTCATGGACAGCACGGTGTACGTGGCGGCGGGTCCCGAGGGGCTCTATCTGCTGCGACCCGGACCGGACGGCTTCCGGGCGATCGGTCTGTCGCGCAGCCTGGGGTTCGTCGCCGCGGTCGCGTCGGACGGTGAGGCGCTGTACGTGCTCGACCGGAGCGGCGTCCAGCTGCGACGCATCCCCCGGACCGGTGGGCGGTGACCCGCCGCGCCCGACTCGCGCTCGGCCTGGGCGGCGTCGCCGTCATCCTCGCGGTGGCCGGCGGCGCGCTCGCCGCGCGCCGCGACGCGACTCCGCCCCCTCCCACCACCGGCGACGCCGCCCAGGACGATCTCCGCGACGCGCGCACCAAGGGCGCCCCTGGCGCGCCGATCACCGTGCTCGAGGTCGCGGACTTCCAGTGTCCGGCGTGCCGCGTGTTCGCGGTCGAGACGATGCCACTGCTCCAGCGGGAGTACGTGGACCCCGGGAAGGTCAAGTTCGTCTTCGTCAATTTCCCGCTGGTGCAGATCCACCCCAATGCCGCCGCCGCCCACGAGTTCGCGATGTGCGCGGCCCTGCAAGACCGGTTCTGGCCGGTGCACGACATGCTGTTCGACCAGCAGCCGGTCTGGACCCGGCTCGACGACCCGAGCGCGTATTTCTTCAGCGTCGCGGCCGCGGTCGGGATTTCCGCCGACTCGATCGACGCGTGTCTGAAGACCGGCGAGGCGCGCGCGCTCGTCCTGCGCGAGGCGCAGGGCGTGGCCGGGGCGGGGGTTCGCAGCACGCCGTCGTTCGTGATCGAAGGCGGCCTGCTCGCAGGCGCCGCCCCGATCGAGGAGTGGCGGCCGATACTGGATTCGATTTACGAGGCAAAGACGGGCGAAGCGAGCGTGAAGCGTGACCAGGGGGTGAAACGTGAAAGGTGAAACGTGAAATGGGGCTTCCCCGCGCCCTTCGTTTCACCTTTCGCGTTTCACGTTTCACCTTTCACGTTTCACGTTTCACGTACTATGTATCCCCACCAACGCCAACCCCACGTCATACAGCGCGTGCGTCCACGCCGTAATGCCGAACCCGCGCGCGACGTACAGGCCCGACAGCAGCGCGCCGGCGATCGCGCGGAAGGTGAAGGATGGCAGGGCCCAGGTGTCGCCGAGTGGTCCGATGTAGTGGAACGCGGAGAACACGAGGGCGCTCCCGATGACGGCCACCGCCACGGACGCGCCACGTGACCACCCCAGCGCCAGCCCCCCGGCGGTGAATCCGGAGACCAGCAGCACCCGGAACAACAGTTCCTCGTAGATCCCCGCCCCGAGCGAGACGACCAGTTGGGCCCCGAACGCGAGCGCGACCGGCTGGGTCCCCTGGACGACGAGCAGCGGTGGGCGAAGCAACAGCCCGGTGAGCGTCGAGACCACGGTGCCGAGCAGGGCGGCGTACACCAGGCTCTCGCCCAGCATGCCCAGGAACACGGCGCGCCGCAGCGGTCCCGGGTGCCGGCGCCGGTCGCGCCAGACCAGCCAACCGCCGATGCCGAGCAGCGCGAGCGAGAAGAGGGCAAGCCCATGCCGCCCGCCCAGGGCCACAAAGGCGGTCTTGAGCAGCACATCCGCGCCGTTGCGTACGCCCGCAAACGCCGACCCCGTCATGCCAAACGACAGGCCTTCGTAGAGCAGCAGCAGGGGAAGCGCGAACACCAGACTGTAGCGCGGCGCGCGCGCCGCCGCCCAGTAGCGGTGTGGCATCATGGCCCAGAAGCTAGCACATTCGAGCCACGATGGGATTGGCCTATCGGCTCGCCGCCCGGCTGGCGCACCGCGCGCCGCACACCAGTCGCACGCTCGGGGCGAGCCTGGCGGGCCGGCGGGACGCGCATCGCCGCTGGGCCGCGTGGGCGGCCGGCTCGCCCGACGCGCGGAGCCTCTGGGTGCACGCCGCGTCCGTCGGCGAGGCACTGGCCGCCGAGCCGGTGGTGCGCCGCCTCCGCACGGCGGCCCCCGGCGTGCGCGTGGCGCTCACTCACACGTCGCCGTCGGTGACCCCTTTTCCCCTCCCGTGGGCGGAGCGGATCGACTATCTCCCGCTGGACGAGCCGCACCCGGTCGCCGTCACACTGGACGCGCTGCGCCCGCGCCTGCTCCTCTTCAGCCGCGGCGATCTCTGGCCCGAGCTCGTGGGCGCGGCGGCGGCGCGCGGCGTGCCGATCGCCGCCTCCGGGGCGACTGTGCGACCGTCGAGCCTGCGCCTCCGCTGGCCGGCGCGGGCGCTGCTCAGCCGGGTCTACCGCGGCATCCGCTACCTGGGCGCGGTCTCCGCCGAGGATGCCGACCGCTGGGTCCGCCTCGGCGTGCCGCGGACGGCCATCGAGGTCACCGGCGATCCACGGCACGATCAGCTCGTCGAGCGGCTGCCCGACCTCACGGCGATCGCGCCGCTCCGCGTCTGGGCCGACGCCGGATCGGTGCTGGTCGGTGGCAGCACCGAACCCGCAGACGAGCCGATGTTGTGCGCGTGGGCGGCGGCGCTCAGGGAGACGGGACACCCGGCGCGGTTGCTGCTCGTGCCGCACGATCCCGCCGAGTCCCGCATCCAGCGCGTGGCGCGCCACGCCGCGCAGGCGGGCCTGCGCGTGGAGGTGTGGTCCGCCGGCGACGTCGAGGGGCAGCCCGACGTCGTCGTCGTCGCCCGGCGCGGCGTGCTCGCCGACCTCTATGCCCTCGCTTCGGTCGCCTACGTCGGGGGCGGGTTCCGGCGGGGCGGCCTGCACGCGGTGGCGGAGCCGGCCGCCTGGGGTGTGCCCCTGGTGGTGGGGCCTCGCTGGCGGACCGTCCCAGACGCCGCCGCCCTCGTGGCCGTGGGTGCGGCCTGGGCGCTCACGCCCTCGGTCGCGCGTGCGATGCCCGCCATCGTGCGCCGCTGGCTCGACGACCGCGACGCCCGCGACGCGGCGGGGCTCGCCGGCCGCGCGGTGGTAGCCGGCGGCGCGGCCTCCCGCACCGCGTCCGCTCTTGCGCCCCTGCTCGACGTCCCTACGTTGGGGCGCATCTGAGCGGCGTCCGGAGTGGGTCCGGTCGCCGGCAGACCACCCACACGGAGGGACGACCCATGAAGAGCCTCGGCGCAGTGATCGTCGCCGTCCTGTTCCTGGTCCCGGCAGCCGGGCACGCGCAGGGCGGGACGACGATCGAGATCGGCACCGGCATCGGTGCCGGCATCCTCACCAATGGCGGCACGTTGACGAGCATCGGAGCCCCGGGAGGGGGCGTCTTCGGCCAGGCGCCCATCTACATGTCGTTCTTCGTCAACCAGTCCATCATGATCCAGCCGGAGCTGGCGCTCACCATCCTGTCGGGCGGCGGTGAGACGATCACCACGCTGGGCGCCGCGGCCAACGTCGGCTACGCGTTCTCCGGCGCGTCTGGTCCGTCCCCCTACGTCGCTGCCAGTGGGGCGATCCAGTACGCGAGCGCCGGCGGCTCTTCCAATTCCGAGTTCGCGGCCGGCGGGAAGGTCGGCTACCGCGTCCTCGTCAACTCGGGGTTTGCCGCGAGCTTCGAGGCGGGGTTCCGGCGCTGGTTCGATTCGAGCGTCAACGAGATCACCATCGCCATTCGTCTCGGTGGGATCGTGAGCGGCTCAAACTAGGCGCCGGGTCCATCGATCCGGAAACACCGCGGGGCGTTCCGATGCCGGAACGCCCCGCCGCGTTTGTCGTCCCCTCGTGGCTCAGAGCCCGGGCAGGGTGAGCCCCACCGACAGCCCGGCCCCAAACACCAGCGGCGACACGTCGCCCGCCGAGAGCGGGCCCGTGCCGTCCGGATCCCCGAACTTGATGTAGTCCACCGCCAGGTGCACGCCGAACATCCCGCCGATCTTGGCGTTGATCCCGCCGGACATCCCCAGCTTGGCTTCCGTGTCGGAGCTGCCGACCGCCGGATCGAACCGGCGGATGTGGAGGCGTGGGGCCACCCACGGCGCAATGCTGAACCCCGGGGTGGGCAGCTTCAGCCCGACCGCCAGGGCGATCGGCACGTCAAGCTGTTTGTCGTCCCCTTCCTTGAGGTAGCCGGCGCCGACCTGCGCCGAGACCTTCACGGGAATCACGGGCAGGTTGATGATGTTCACACCCACGTCCGCCCCGAACGCGATGGCACTCTCCGCCCCGGTCACGTCCGGCTTCACCGAGCCCACCCCCGCCATCACGTAGAAGAACGGCAGGCCGAGCACCGCCCGGGCGCCGAAGTAGTTGGTCTTGAGCGAGGCGTCGTTCAGCCCGCGGCCGTAGTCCCCGGCGAGCATGACGCCGGTCCCCATGCCGACGGGCACGTACACGGGGTTTCCGTGCATCTGGGCCGCGGCCGGGCCGGCGACCAGCGCCAGCACCGCCACCGCCGCCGCCACGCGTATCCGTTGCTGCATGTCATCCTCCTGCGAAGAAGTACGGCCCGGAGCCTGCCCGGGGACGCGGGTTTCCATCGGCGCCCCAAGATCGGGCTCGCGGTCCGGGGCGACTGTGATGGGGGCCGCAAAGCCCCCGGGAGCGCCACTCCCGCAAACGACGCGGGGCGTCCCCCAAGGGACGCCCCGCGTGCACTGCCCCTTGAAGAAGGGGGCACCCTACATCGAGCCACCCGTCTTGAACGTGTAGTGGAGGCCGGCGCCGACGACAAACGGACTGCCGCCGCTGATATTCGTGTAATCCACGGCCACGTCAAACCCCACGCCCATCGGCAGGCCGATGCTGAGGCCGCCCGAGCCCCCAAACTTCGTCGTGCTGCTCCATGTGCCAGTGCCCGGATCCGCGCGCAGATACCGGATGCCCGGGGAAATCCATGGCACCACCGTCAGGCTGGGCGAGGGCACGTTGATGGCAAGCGTGACGCCCGCCGGGATAGTGAGAGCCTTGACACTGTTCTTGCTGGAATAGGCGGCCCCCGCGACGATCGCGACCTTCACCGGAAGGTCGGGACCGAGCGGAAGATTGACGCCCACGTTGCCGCCGAACGACACGGTCTTCGCAACGTCGAAATCGAAGTAGGACGCGCCCGCGCCGACCCAGAACATGTCCGCACCGTACGTGAGCATGCCACCGGCGCTGTTGGCCTTGCCGGAAGCGTCGTTCAGCCCGCGCCCGAACATACCGCTGATCGTGACACCGGCTGCCGCCGGCGCGTAGTTGTACGCCGGCAGGCCAGAGAGCTGCGCCGAGGCTGGGGCCGCGACGATCGCGAGCGAGAACGCGGCCGCTAGAAGACGTGTACCCAACTTCATCGTGACCTCTCCCTTGGATGGAGTTGAAATCGCTTCGAGAACTGCCGAGTCCTGCTCGCCGCCGAACCCGCCGCGCGGCGCGTAACTCTCAGTCTGCGAAGGGCACTAATAGCTACACCTCAACCGATTTCCCGTCAATACCTTTAACGTTTCTTCATGAACCGTTCCGGGTGCCTTTTGGCACGCCAAACAAGCCTTCCGGGCCGCCAAAGGCGCCCCCGTGGGGCCTATCGGACCCACACGGCGCTGATGGCCACGCCTTCCGGCGCCCCGCTCGTCCCGATCCCGCCGCTCACCCGGACGTCGAACACCCGGCTGAGGCGGAAATCGGCCCCGAACCCGAAGCCGAACTCGGCCTCGAAGTTGTCGTTGAACCCGACGTCGCCGAAGTACATGAACAAGGTCGGCTGCACGTACGGCACGATGCTCACCTGCGACCCCTCGACGTCCAAGCGCCGCCCGAGCGACAGGCCGACCGGCACGTTGAAGATCGTGCCGCCGTTGAACCGGAACCCGCCACCGACGATCAGCGCCCCGTCGAGTGGGAAGTCCTGGGTGTGCGTGAGGACGCGGTAGCGGGCTTCGGCTCCGAGGAGGATCTGATCCTCGCCCGGGTCGTTCACGAAGCCGATCCCGCCGCGGAAGCCGATGTCGAACGCGCGATAGCCGAACCGGAACTGGCCCTCGAGGTTCGTGAGGTCGCCTTCCTGGAACGAAATGGTGCCACCAAACTCATGGCGGGCGAACGCCCGGTAGGGGGCGTTGAACGACGGCGTTGCCGTCGCCTGGGCGGCCACGTCACCCACCGCGACGGCGAGTCCCAGGACTGCGAGGCCAATCACGCTGCGCTGCATCCGCTTCCTCCTCTGATAGCCCGTTTACTCGACATCCGCGCGCTCTGCGACCACGCGGACGACATCGTTGACGACCTGCAGAAACCCGCCCTCCACACCAAACGCCTTCGTCTCACCTGCCGTCCGGACCGTGAGCCGGCCGCTGCCCAGCAGGGTCAGGAAGGGCGCGTGGCGGGGCAGAATCCCTACCTCGCCGTCATACGCGGGTGCCACCACGGCCTCAGCCTCGCCGTCAAATACGGCGTGTTCCGGCGAAATAACCGTGACCCGCATCACCCTGCCTGCACCTTCCCCGCCGCCTCCACCACCTCTTCGATCCCGCCCTGCATGTAGAACGCCTGCTCCGGCAGGTGGTCGAACTCGCCGCCCACCACCCGCTCGAAGCTCTCGACCGTATCGGCCAGCTTGACGTATTTCCCCGGCCGGCCCGTGAATGCTTCGGCCACGTGAAACGGCTGGGACAGGAAGCGCTGCACCCGGCGGGCGCGTGCCACGAGCTGCTTGTCCTCCTCCGACAACTCGTCCATGCCCAGGATCGCGATGATATCCTGCAGCTCTTTGTACCGCTGCAGAATGCGTTGGGTTTCGAGGGCCGCCCGGTAGTGCCGGTCGCCGAGGTACTGCGCGTCCAGGATCCGGCTGGCGGAGTCGAGCGGGTCCACCGCCGGATAGATGCCGATTTCGGTGAGCGCCCGGGACAGCACGACCGTGGCGTCGAGGTGCGCGAAGGCGGTCGCCGGCGCCGGATCCGTGAGGTCATCGGCGGGCACGTAGATCGCCTGGACGGACGTGATCGAGCCCTTCTTGGTGGACGTGATCCGCTCCTGCAGGTCCCCCATTTCCGTCGCGAGGGTGGGCTGGTAGCCCACGGCGCTGGGCATGCGGCCGAGCAGCGCCGACACCTCGGAGCCCGCCTGCGTAAAGCGGAAGATGTTGTCGATGAACACCAGGACGTCCTGCCCCTCGGTGTCGCGGAAGTACTCGGCGATCGTGAGGCCCGTGAGCCCCACGCGCAGCCGCGCGCCCGGCGGCTCGTTCATCTGGCCGTAGATCAGCGCCACGGAATCGAGCACGCCGCTTTCCTTCATCTCGAGGTAGAGGTCGTTCCCCTCCCGGGTGCGCTCCCCGACCCCGCAGAACACCGACCGGCCGCCGTGCCCTTTCTGGACGTTGTTGATCAGCTCCATGATGATCACGGTCTTGCCCACGCCGGCCCCGCCGAACAGGCCGATCTTGCCGCCCTTCACGAACGGCGCCAGCAGGTCGATGACTTTGATGCCGGTCTCGAACACCTGCGTCTTGGGCTCCAGGTCCACGAACAGCGGGGGCTTGCGATGGATGGGCCACCGCTCCGCGCTGGCCGGGATCGCGGCGCCGTCGTCCACGGGCTCCCCAATCACGTTCAGGATGCGGCCCAGCGCATGCTCCCCCACCGGGACCGTGATCGGCCCGCCGGTGTCGCGGATCTGCATGCCGCGCACGACGCCGTCGGTGGAGCTCATCGCCACGGCCCGCACCTGATTGCGGCCGATGTGCTGCTGCACTTCCGCCACCAGACGGAGGTGCATCCCGTCCACCTGCTGGTTCAGCTCCAGGGCCGTGAGCAGGTCGGGGAGATGCTCCGGCTCGAACTCCACGTCGAGCACGGGCCCGATGACCTGGACGACGTTGCCAAATCGGTCTGCCATGCGTCTAGCCTCGCAAAGCCTCTGAACCGCCCACGATCTCCGCGATCTCCTGCGTGATCTGCGCCTGCCGCGCGCGGTTGAAAGTGCGTCGTAGGGTATCGATCATCTCGCCAGCCGAGTCGGTGGCGTTCTTCATGGCCGTGCGCCGGGCACCTTGCTCCGCCGCCGCCGTCTCCACCAGGGCCCGGAACATCTGGTTGCGGACGTACTGCGGCAGGATGGTCGCCAGCAGCTCGTCCACCGACGGCCGGATGATGGCGTTCGCGGCCGCGTTCCGCTCCCGCCCGGTTCGGTCCGCGGGCCGACGGATCGGCAGCACCGGTAACACCGTCGGCGGGGTGGAGAGCGGGCTCACGAACTTGGCGAACACCACCTCCACGGCATCCAGCTCGCCGGCGGCGAACCGCGTCATCAGCGGGGTCACCAGCTCGGTGGCGTGGGCCAGCGTGGGCCGGTCGCCGATGTCCTGACGCTGCCCGGTGATCTCGCGCCCCAGGAAGCGGAAGAACCCGATGCCCTTGCGCCCAACCAGATGCAGCTCGACGTGACACCCGCCCGCCTCGAGCGCGAGCGCCCGGCTCTGGATCTCGCGAATCAGGTTGGCGTTGAACGCCCCGCACAGTCCGCGATTGCTCGTAATGCCCAGCACGGCCACGCGCCGCGGCGGGCCCGGCACCGCCCGCAGCAGCGGGAAGCGCTCGCCCAGCGACGGCTCATAGAGGTCGCCGAGGACGTCGGCCAGGGCCTGGGCGTAGGGACGCGCGGCGACGACCCGGTCCTGCGCGCGCTTCAGCCGCGACGTGGCGACCATCTCCATCGTCTTGGTGATCTGGCGCGTCTTCTCGATGGACCGGATACGCCGGCGCAGCTCGCGGGTCTTGGCCATCAGGCCTGGATCGCCTTGAAGTCCTCGATCGCCTTCCGCAGTTCGGCGAGGAGCGCGTCGTCGAGCGCCCGCTTGGTGCGGATCGCCCGGGCGAGGTCGCCCCGGCTCGCCGTCACGAACTCGATAAACTCGGTCTCCCACTGGCGGATCTTGCCGACCTCCACGTCGTCCAGATACCCGTTCGTGACGGCGTAGATGACCATGATCTGCTGCTCGACCGCCATGGGTTGGAACTGGGGCTGCTTGAGCACTTCGACGATGCGCTGCCCTCGTCCGAGCTGCTTCTGGGTGGCGGCGTCGAGGTCGGAGGCGAACTGCGCGAAGGCTTCGAGCTCGCGGTACTGGGCGTACTCGAGCCGCAACCGCCCCGCCACCTGCTTCATCGCCTTGATCTGCGCGTTGCCGCCCACGCGCGACACCGAGATGCCCGGGTTGATCGCCGGTCGGATGTTGGCGTAGAAGAGGTCCGTCTCGAGGAAGATCTGCCCGTCGGTGATCGAAATGACGTTGGTCGGAATGTAGGCGGACACGTCACCCGCCTGCGTCTCGATCACGGGGAGCGCCGTGAGCGACCCGCCGCCGCGCGCCTCCGAGAGCTTCGCCGCCCGCTCGAGCAGGCGGGAGTGGAGGTAGAACACGTCGCCGGGGTAGGCCTCGCGCCCGGGGGGCCGCCGCAGCACCAGCGAGAGCTGGCGGTAGGCCGCCGCCTGCTTGGAGAGGTCGTCGTACACACACAGCGTGTGCCGCCGCTCCTCGTACATGAAGTACTCGGCCATGGCGCAGCCGGCATAGGGCGCGATGTACTGCATCGGCGCGGGGTCGGACGCACCGGCGACGACGATCACCGAATAGTCCATCGCGCCCGCGTCCTTGAGCCGCTCGACCACCGACGCCACCGTCGAGTTCTTCTGCCCGATCGCGACGTAGACGCAGATGACGTCCTGGCCCTTCTGATTGATGATCGTGTCCACCGCGATCGCGGTCTTCCCGGTGCCGCGGTCGCCGATGATCAGCTCACGCTGGCCCCGGCCGATCGGAATCATGGAATCGATGGCCTTGATGCCGGTCTGGAGCGGTTCCTTCACCGGCTGGCGATCCACGATCCCCGGCGCCATGGTTTCCAGCTTCCAGCCGTGGCTCGTCTGGATGGGGCCCAGCCCGTCGAGCGGGCGGCCCAGCGGATCGACCACCCGACCAACCAACGCCGGGCCCACCGGCACTTCCAGCACGCGGCCGGTGCGCCGCACCTCGTCGCCTTCGCGCAGCGTCAGGAAGTCGCCGAGAATGACGGCGCCGATGCTGTCCTCTTCGAGGTTGAGGGCCAGGCCGGAGATCGTCTCGCCGGTATCCGAGGACGTGAACTCGAGCATTTCGCCCGCCATCGCGGAGCCGAGCCCGTAGATCCGGGCGGTCCCGTCCTTGACCTCGAGCACCGTCCCGACCTCCTGGATGTCCAGAGGCTTGAGGTCGGCCGCCTCGATCTCCCGCAGGAGCACGTCCTTCAACTCGCCGGGCCGGAGGATGGATTCAGTAGCCATGCACCTACACGCTGGTCGTCTGGGAAGGCCTAACCCGAAAATCGGGCATAGCTTGTGAAAACTATCACAAGCCCCGGCGACCGCAAGGTCACCGGGGTGCGGCGTGCCGGGTCAAATCCTACTGCGGGTACGGCCCCGAAGGAAGCGCTGGAACACGCCGCGTGGCCCGAGCCGCGCCAGCTCGGCCGGAGCCGCACCGGCGACGCGTCGCACGGTCTGGGTGAAGTGGCTCGGCGACGAGAAGCGGAGCACCCCGGCCACGACCGGCGGCGTGTAGCCCGGATTGGCCAGGAGATCCGCCGCGCAGACGACGCGCACGAGATCGATCACGCGCTTGAGGTTGGGCGCACCCCCGGCGGCGAACTCGCGCGACAGGTGCTCGCGCGTGCGGCGGACCGCCCGAGCGATGTCGGCGGTGGTCGTGCGGCTCCCCACCCGCGCGAGCACCTCCTCCCAGGCGCGCCGCTGGATGGGCTCCGTGAGGCGCAGCAGCCGCGGCGCCTCGGCGAGGTCGCGCTCCCGCACCCGGCTCGCGGTCTCGGCGGCCACGAGCGCTCCGGCGACGGGCTCGTCGACCCCCTCGACGAGGAGCCCGCGGATTCCCTGGGCGGCCGCGCGCTCGAGCGCCCGGGCGTCCTCCGGGCGGAAAGCGCCGCACGCGACGACCGGTATCCGGGGATACCGCGCGGACAGCTCGGCCAGCTCGCGGAGCCAGTCGTGAGTGCGGGGTCGCACGACGACGGCATCCACCACGTCGCGCGCGAGGTGCGCGTGGACGGCCGCGACCGACCGGCAGGCCCGCACGCGCACGTGCGGCGGCAGCCCCCGGCGGAGCGCGGCCCGGAGCGCCTGGTCGCCGTGCACGACCGGCACGACGGTCACGCCGGCTCCGGAGTCTCCCGGTCGGCGGTGCCGTTGACCACGGAGTCGCGCGCCGCGGCGAGGATCCGGCGGGAGTTGGCGTGGGAGAGTCTTCTCGTCGCCGCCTCGAAGTCGAGCCAGACGCACGCGACGATCCCTTCATCGGCCTGCGGCGTCGGGTCGCCGCCCGGCGACGTGAAGAGGAAGAAATGGCAGTACTTGTGAATGACGCGCCCGCGATGGCGGAAATACCAGTCGATGCATCCGAGCGGCTCATGGAGGACCAGCTCGCCGAGCCCGGTCTCCTCTCCGACTTCGCGGCGCGCGGCGTCGGCCGGGCTCTCGCCCGCATCCACGTGGCCTTTGGGAAAGCCCCAATTGCGATGCCCGTCGTGAATCAGGAGGTAGCGGACGGCGCCGTCGAGGCGCCGGACGACGACCCCGCCCGCGCTGGTTTCCCGTCGCGCCCGCTGCCGCTTCACCGCCCTAGAAGACCGAGAACTTGAAGTACTTGCGCGGGTTGGCCTGAATGTCGGCGAGCAGCTGCCGCAGCTGCTGGACCGCGAGCGTGGTTTCGACATAGAGCGTCGAATCGCCGATCAGGAGCCCGACGGTTCCCATGCGGTTCTCGATCCGGCTCGCGACCGAGTCGGCGGCCTGGATGACGCGCACGAGACTCTGCTGGTTCTCCCGCGCGGCGCCGAGCAACTCGTTGAACGAGCGCGAGGCCTCGCGCACCTGCTCCGACGCCATCTGGGTGTTCTCCAGGATCCGCGCCAGCTCGCCCTGGTTGGTGGCGGAGTCTACCCGCGCGAGCGAGCTCTTGAGGCTCTGCGCGGCGCCGGTCAGCAGCTCGGAGCCTTCGTCGAGCCGGACCCCGACGCCCCGCAGAACGTTGGTCTGCTGCTCTGTGAACGTGGCGATCTGGTCGGCCACCCGGCCGAAATCGCGGATGGATTCCTGCAGCTGGGCGACGGCGGTCGAGTCGAACGCCTGCTGGACGCGGGACGACACCGACGCGATGTCGGTAGCGATGCGGCCGGCCTGCGCGGTGAGCTGGCCGATGTCCGGCAACGTCGCGCCGGGCCAGAGGTCGTCCCCTTCGGCGGCGGCTTCGTCCAGGGCGCGGCGCACGTTGGGGTCGTCGGGCGCCTGATCCAGGCTGATGATGCCGGCCTGCCACTCGCCGAAGAGGGAGGCGGAGGCCGCGATGATCGCGGGCCGCGGCGGGATGGCGACGTCCCGGTAGACCTGCAGCTCGGCCTCGACGTAGTTGCGCTCGCCCAGGCGGATCTCGGCCACCCGGCCCACGCGCACGCCACGCAGCACCACTGGGTCGCCCACGCCAAGGCCGCCGACGGTGCGGAAGCGCGCCGTGAATCGGGAGCCCCCCTGTCCCAGGTCGGCCTGCGACAGCCAGATCGCCCCGACCACGATCAGGAACAGGGCCGCGAAGACGGTCACCCCGACGACGAGTTCGTCCCGCTGTTTCACGCGCGCGCTCCCGCCACCCGGTCCGCATCGGCCGCGGCTTCCGGACGGCCTTCGATGAACTGCCGCACGACGGCGTCGTGGCTGTGCCGGATCTCGTCCACGGTGCCGACCTGCCGGATAGTCCCACGGTACAACATGGCGATGCGATCGCCCACCGTATAGGCGCTGCGCATGTCGTGGGTGACGACGACACTGGTCACGCCGTACGCCTCCCGCGTGCGCACCATGAGCTGGTCCATCACGGCGGCCGTCACCGGATCCAGCCCAGTGGTGGGCTCGTCATAGAGGATGTAGCGGGGCCGCAGCGCGATCGCCCGGGCGATCCCCACCCGCTTGCGCATCCCGCCGGACAGCTCGGCCGGATAGCGTTCCTGGCTGTCCGCCAGTCCCACCAGCTCCAGCGCCTCGGTGGTGCGCTCGGCGATCTCGCCGTCGGCCAGGCCCTGACGCCGCAAGCCGAGTGCCAGGTTCTCCGCGACCGTCATGGAATCGAACAGCGCGGCGAACTGGAACACGAACCCGATGCTCGCGCGGAGGCCGCGCAAGGCGTCCCGGTCAAGGGTGTGCACGAGCTGCCCGTCGACCTCGACGCCGCCGGCGTCGGGCTCGAGCAGGCCCACGATGAGTTTCAGGGCGACGCTCTTCCCGGTGCCGGAATACCCGATGATGACCGTCGTCTCGCCGTCGGGAATCTCGAGCGAGAAGCCCTCCAGCACCGGCGTCGCGGCGAAGCCCTTGTGCACGGCCCGGAACGCGATCACAGGAGGAGGATCGCCCAGAAGGCGTCGAGCACGAGGATGAGCTGGGCGCCGAGCACGACGGCGCGGGTCGTGGCGCGCCCGACTTCCTCGGCCCCGCGCCGGACACCGAGTCCGCAGTAGCAGCCGATGAGCGCGATGGCGAATCCAAAGGACATGCTCTTCAGGAGCCCAAACCAGACATCCTTGAACTGGTAGAACAGCCGCAGCCCACGCACGAACTCGACGGTGGTCAGCTCGAGCAGGTTCACCGCGGCGACGAGCCCGGAGCCCACACCGACGGCCACCGCGACCGCCACGACCAGCGGGAACATGACCGTCGCCGCGAGGACCCGCGGGGCGACCAGGTACGACGACGGATTGTACGCCAGGGTCTCGAGGGCGTCCACCTGCTCGGTGACCTTCATGGTGCCGAGCTCGGCGGCGATGTTCGCGCCCACGCGTCCGGCCAGGGCGAGGCCGGTGAGCACCGGGCCCAACTCGAGCATGATCGACTTGCCGACGGCCGTGCCCACGAAGTAGAGCGGCACCGCCCCGGTGAAGGTGTAGGACGCCTGCAGGGAGAGCACGATGCCGGTGAACGTGGCGATGAAGAGCGCGATCGGGAGGGAGTCGACCCCGACCCGCCGCATCTGGACCACCGTGAGCCGGGGCCACACGTCCACGTCCCGCAGTCCCCGCACCATGTCGGCGAGCAGGTGGCCGACCGCGCCGAGCGAGGCCAGCCCGCGGGCGACCGCTTTGAGGACGAACCGGAGCACGGGGCGAATCTAACAGCCGGAGGCGGGCGGGGCAGCAGCGGCCGCGGGGTGCCGGCACGCAACAGGGGCGGCATCGCTGCCGCCCCTGCGTCGGACTGCCCGGCCGCGGTCGATCAGGCGGCGAAGGAGCCCAGCGCCTTGCCGACGTCGCCTTCCCGCAGCCGCTTGAGCGCGCGATCGCGCAGCTGCCGCACCCGCTCGCGGGTCACGCCCAGCATGCCGCCGATCTCCTCGAGCGTGTGCTCGCGCCCGCCGTCCAGCCCGAAGTAGAGCCGGAGCACCTTCGCGTCGCGGGCCGGAAGCGACCGCAGCGCCGCCTCCACCTCGTCGCTCAGGAACCGCTCCATCGTCCGCTCTTCGGTGTCCGGCAGGTCCTCGGCGATGAACCGCTCGATGAGCGCGCGGTCGCCGTCCGGGTCGAGCGGAGCATCGAGTCGCACCTCGCCGGTGTTGAGCGCGGCCAGCGACTGCACCACCTCGAGCGACAGCCCGGTGGCTTCGGAGATCTCCTCGGGCGTCGGCTCGCGGCGCAGCTCCTGCCGCAGGTGTTCCGCCGTCCGGACGATCTTCGAGAGATCGGCCGTCCGATTGAGCGGCACCCGCACGGTTCGCCCGTGCCGGGCCAAGGAGGCGAGAATCGCCTGCCGGATCCACCACACGGCGTAGGAGATGAACTTCACGCCCTGGTCCGGATCGAACTTCCGGGCGGCGGTGAGCAGGCCCACGTTGCCCTCACCAATCAGGTCGGTGAGCGGCAAGCCGCGATTCTGGTACTTCTTGGCGACCGAGATCACGAAGCGCAGGTTCCGCTTGGCGAGCTCCTGCATGGCCTCCTGATCGCCGGCCCGCACCTTCTTGGCGAGCGCGATCTCCTCGTGCGGCTTGAGGAGCGGCGTCTTGCTCACCTCATAGAGGTACTGGTCGAGGAGGTCCCGGTCGTCTTCATTGACGGCGATCATCGGCGCGGGCCGACGCCGCCGCTTCTTGCGTTGAGTATTTGCCATGACACGTCCCATATATCGCCAAACGCACCACCGCTCAAGGGGGCAGTGCGTACCCTGTCGTCGATTCCCGAGTACCCCGCTCGGGCCCAAAAGGTTGCGGGCGGGGCTCCCCACGCTTGACAACCTTTCTGACCCCCGGCTAGGTTGCCGTGTTCCAACGGGGACCCGCCGCGGGGCCTGACAATATAATGGGGGCGTAGCTCAGTTGGGAGAGCGCGTGAATGGCATTCACGAGGTCAGGGGTTCGATTCCCCTCGCCTCCACTCTCACAGACGCGTAGACGCCCCCGACGCACCGCGGCGCGCAGGGCGGGGGCCAGAGGATGCCGGACACGCCAGTTGATGTGGCTGTGGGGTCCTGTTATCCTCATCCCGGGAGACCGCCGGGCGGCTGTGCGCCTCGGCACGCGGGAATAGCTCAGTTGGTAGAGCACAACCTTGCCAAGGTTGGGGTCGCGGGTTCGAGTCCCGTTTCCCGCTCTCGCACAGGCGAACGACGGACGGGACGACCGCAGGATATCGGCGCGGGGTGGAGCAGTCTGGTAGCTCGCCGGGCTCATAACCCGGAGGTCGTGGGTTCAAATCCCACCCCCGCTACTAGGGCCTAGACGGACAGTGGGAGACGGCTAGACGGCTAGCGGTGTCTAGGGCTGAGGAGAGGGGTGGCCCCCCCGTTCCTGGCTCCTAGGAGCCGCTAGCCGTCTGACCGTCTGGCCCCCTCGGTCCGTCGCCTGATGGACGGGCGGTTAGCTCAGTTGGTTAGAGCGCCACGTTGACATCGTGGAGGTCACTAGTTCGAATCTAGTACCGCCCACTCTGGGGAAGTCCGAGCGGCCGGAGGCAGACGCCTCGACGCGTCTCGGCGTCTGTTCGTCTCCGTCGCGGCGTTAGCTCAATTGGATAGAGCATCTGGCTACGGACCAGAAGGTTGGGGGTTCGAGTCCCTCACGCCGCACTGCACTGCGGGGCGTAGCGCAGCCCGGTTAGCGCGCCTGCTTCGGGAGCAGGAGGTCCCCGGTTCAAATCCGGGCGCCCCGATACCAAGTAGACGGACAGACGGACAGACGGATGGACGGGAAGGCGGAGCGTTCGTCCTTCGCCGTCTTGCCGTCGAGGTGTTCTGCGCCTGTAGCTCAGTTGGATAGAGCGTTGGCCTCCGGAGCCAAAGGTCACAGGTTCGAATCCTGTCAGGCGCACTCCCTTCCCCTCCCCCCTGCGCTCCCCGGGGTGGCGGGGGGAGGGGGGTGTATATGGGGTAGAGACGGGCAGCGGTCCGGAGGTGGCAGGGGGCAGAAGGGACGTGGGCGGACCGGGGGTAGGGGACGGTCATCCGCCTCAGCTGAGTGCCAGCAGCGCTTTGAACCGCGGTTCGTCGTGCAGGGAGGCGAGGTCCGGGTCCTTGCCGACCCATTCCCAGTTGCCGAACCCCAGCCGCGCCACCTCTTCGAGGCAGTCCAGCGCCCGCTCCCGTTGGCCCTCCAGCGCGTATAGACAGGCCACGTTGTACCGCACGCCGGCGTCCTCAGGGTCGATCGCCAGCGCCCGCTCCGCCCACGCCAACCCACGTTCCGCCTCGCCCAGCCGACAGGCCGACACCGCACACATCGTGGCCGCGCGGGGGTCGTCCGGATGCCGCTCGATGTGCCGCTCGGCAACGGCGAGGGCCCGGCGGTAGGCGGCGTCCGCCAACTCGGGCCGACCCTGGGCCGTGTAGGCCTGCGCCGCGAAGAACCGGGCCGGGTAGTCGTCCCGCACGGCCGCTGCTTCCTCGAACCATCGCGCTGCCTCGCCGAACGCGCCGCGCTGGAAGCACTGCCGCCCGAAGTAGTACCGCGCCTCGAACTGGCGCGGGTCGAGCCGGATCGCGATCCGGAATTCCACTTCCGCCTCATCATAGCGCCCCAGCTGATACAGGGCGAACCCGCGCGCGGCGTGCGCTTCGGGCAGCTCGGGCGCCAGCTCGAGCGCGCGCCGGCTCGCCTCGTCGGCGCGTGCGAGGTCCGCCGTGCTGGAGGGGTAGTACATGTGCAGCACCGAGCAGCTGTCGGCGGCGCCCGCGTGCGCCAGCGCGAAGCTCGGATCCGCCTCGATCGCTCGATCGAACATCTGCTGCGCGTACTCGAGGCTCTTCTTGCGCCACTGGTGGAAGTAGTGCAGGCCGCGCAGGTAGTAGTCGTACGCGGAGGCATCCACCGCGGGCGCCCGGCGGAGAGCCCGCCGCTCGTCGTCGCTCAGGACGACGGCCAGCGCCTCCGCCACGCGCTGCGCGATCTCGTCCTGCATGGCGAAGACGTCCCGCATGTCCCGCTCGTACCGCTCCGACCAGAGCTGGTAGCCGTCGTCGGCGTTCACCAGTTGCACCGCGACGCGCAGCGTGTCGCCGGCCCGCCGGATCGTGCCTTCGAGGATCGAGCCGACCCCCAGCGCGCGGGCGATCTCGCGCACGTCGGTGCGCCGCCCCCGGTACGCGAACGCCGAGGTCCGCGAGGCCACGCGCAGGGCGCGGACCCGGGCCAAGGCGCAGGTGATCTCCTCCGCCAGCCCGTCGCCGAGGTACGCCTCTTCGGGCCCGCCGCCGAGGCACTCGAAGGGGAGTACGGCGACGGAACGCCAGGCGAGAGGGGGCGCCGCGCTTGCACCGCCCGCGAATGCGCCGGCGAACTCCAGGGCGGTAGCGTAGCGGTCGTCCGGCAGCGGGGCGAGCGCCCGCACGAGGGCCGCCTCCACGCCTGTCGGGAGAGTGTCGAGTCGGTGCCGGGCTGGGGGCGTCGCCTTCGCGATCCGCCCCGCCCGCAGCGATTCCGCACTCAGCCAACGGCGGAGTGGCTCGCCCGCCACCAGCTCGTAGGCCACGCAGGCCAGGCTGTAGACGTCGGATCGGCCGTCGAGCTCCGCGCTGCCGGCCGCCTGCTCCGGACTCATGTAGCCGGGCGTTCCGAGCGAGAAGCCGGCGCCGGTGAACGACTCGTCCGTCGCCAACCGGACGGCCCGCGCGATCCCGAAGTCCGTGACGACGGCCTCACCGCTGGGGAGCATGATGTTCTCGGGTTTGACGTCCCGATGCACGACGCCGTGGGTGTGGGCGTGGGCAAGGGCGGCGGCCACGTCGGCGACGATGCGCGAGGCCTCCGCGAACGACACGCTGGGGGCGCGCCGCATCCGCTGCCGCAGGGTCTCGCCTTCGATGCACGGCATCACGTAGTACAGCAGCCCGTCGGCCCCGCCGGAATCGAAGACGGGGACGATGTGCGGGTGACTGAGGTGGGCCGCGATCCGGATCTCGCGCAGAAAACGCTCGGGGCCCAGGGCCGACGCGAAGCCGGGCCGCAGTACCTTGAGCGCGACGGCCCGGTCACCGTGCTTCCGGTCGCGGGCGAGGTAAACGACGGCCATGCCCCCGGATCCGAGCACCCGTTCGATCGCGTACCGGCCGGCGAGGGCCGCCTGCAACCGCTTCGCCAGTTCTTCCACGCGTGCCCCTGGGTGAAGACGGCTCCCGTCCGACAACGATAGCGGCGGGCCCGGACCGTGGCCAATCCCGCTAGTCGAGTCCCAGCCGCCGGATGAGATCGGTCAGCAGGGGATCCCCGCGCAGGGGATCGAGCATCGGCTCGAGCTTGAGGTAGACCAGCCAGCCGCGCCGGTCGGCGTAAGCACGCTCGAGCCAGGTCAGGCTCTCGGGATACTCGCCGAGCCCGAGGCTCAGGATGGCGAACGCCACCGGCGACACGTAGGCCGCCGCGGACCGCGTGTCGAGCACCGCACGCCACTCACGGGCCCGCTCGCGCCGGCCGCGCCGGGCCTCGACATAGCCGGTCATGGCGAGCGTGTAGGGCGAGTCGTCGCCCGCGGCCTGGGCCTCCGCCAGCGCCGCGAGCGCTTCGTCGTGCCGGCCGAGCTGGGTCAGGACCATCGCCAGAATGCGGTGGGTTTCCTGGGCGTTCGGGTCCATCGCGATCGCCCGCCGCAGGTGATCCGCCGCGGTCCGGTAGTCGCGGGCGTAGTAATGCAGCCAGCCCAGCGACCGCCGCGCGGACACCGACGCCGGATCCAGCTCGGCGGCCGTGCGGCCGGCCGTCAGGGCCGCCTCTAGTCGACCGCGGACGAGCTGCAGCCAGGCAAACCACTGGTGGGCCACCGCGTAGCGCGGGTTCAGGGCAAGTGCGCGGCGGAAGGCATACTCGGCTTCGTCCCAGTTCCATTCGTAGATGAACGCGACCCAGCCGAGCGAAGTGTGGGCCTCGGCCAGCGAATCGTCGAGCGCGAGCGCCTTCCGCGCTTCGGCTTTGGCGCGCCGCATGCCCTCGGTGACCGGCACCGACTGGTAGTCGAGCTGCAGCGCGTAGGCGTCGGCGAGGCCGGCGTACGCCAGCGCGAACCGGGGATCTTCGGCGATGGCCCGCTCGAAGTACGCGATCGCCTGCACCAGATCGTCCCGCGTGCGGCGGTTCCAGTGGTAGCGACCCCGCAGGTAGTGGGTGTACGCGCGGACGTTGTCGGTGTAGCGGCGGGCACTGGGCTCACCGACGTCTCGGAGCACGCGCTCGCGCAGGGCCCGGGCGATCGCTTCGGCGATCTCCTCCTGGAGCGCGAACACGTCGGCGAGCTCCCGATCGTAGCGGTGCGACCAGAGCAGGCGGCCCTCGTCGGTGTCGCTCAGCTGGGCCGTGATCCGAAGCCGGCGGCCGGCGGCGCGGACCGACCCCTCGAGCACCACGCCCACGCCGAGCCGGGCGCCCACGGTGCGGGCATCGAGCGCCTGGCCCTTGAGGGCGAAGACCGAGCCACGCGACGCCACCCGCAGCCCGTCCACCTGGGCGAGGACGGTGATGAGCTCGTCGGTGAGCCCGTCGCTCAGGTACTCGTGCTCGGGGTCGGGGCCCGCGTTGATGAACGGCAGCACCGCAATCGTGAGCGGCTGGCCCGGGTCGAGCGGCCGCAGCCCAGCGGGGACGCGCATGGCGTCCTCGAGGCCCTGCGCGAACTCGGCCGCCGTGGCGAAGCGGTCGGCCGGCGCCTTGGCCAGTGCCCGCTCCAGGACATGCGCGAGGGCCGCCGGCGCTTCGGGACGCGTGACCCGTACGGGCATCGGGCTCGCCGTGACCTGGCGCGCCATGGTCGCCTGGGCCGAGCCGCCGGCAAACGGCGGCTGGCCGACGAGCATCTCGTGCAGCACGCAGGCCAGGGCATACACGTCGCTGCGCGCGTCGAGCCCCTCCTCGCCGCTGGCCTGTTCGGGGCTCATGTAGGCCGGCGTGCCGATGGCGAGTCCCGCCTCGGTCAGGTCATCGCAACAAACCGAGATGGCGCGCGCGACGCCGAAGTCCATGACGAGCGGCTGGCCCTCGTGCAACAGAATGTTTTCGGGCTTCACGTCCCGGTGTAGCACGTCGCGCCGGTGCGCGTAATCCAGGGCGCCGGCTACCAGCCGCGCGATGCGCACGGCCTCCGCCACGGGGAGCCGGGCATCCCGATCCAGCCGCGCGCGCAGCGTCTCGCCCTCCACGAGCGGCATGACGTAGAAGGGCATGCCGTCCGCTTCGCCGGAGTCGTGCAGCGGCAGGATGTTGGGATGCACGAGCCCGGCGACGAACCGGATCTCGCGCAGGAACCGGTCGGGATGGTAGCCGAAGGTGGCGAGTTCCGGACGCAGCACCTTGACGGCCACCGGCCGGTCGTGCCGATGGTCGTGCGCCCGGTAGACCGTCGCCATGCCGCCACGGCCGATCTCGCGGCCGAGCGCGTAGCGGCCGGCGAGCACGGGTTCGGGAGGCTGGGACGGTTCGGTCATGGACGGTCAGCGGTGTCGAGGCACGGGCGCGTGCCGTGAATCAACTTTGCTCGCGGCGACCCGCCCTTCGGGGGCGGGTCGCCCCGGTATCTTACCCGAGACGCCCTGCATCGGCCCGCCGGTCACCGACCCGGAGTACGTGCATGCTGCCCACATCCCGTCTCGGCACCCTGCTGATCGTGACCCTCCTCGGGACCGCGGTGGCGGTGTGCGCCCAGGAGCCCCGCACTCACGGGACTGCCGCGGGCCTGCCCGCGACCATCCACCAACTGCCCCTCGTGGAGTCCGTTGGTGGGGACACCGCGGCCGGCGCCATCGATCGGTTGCACGGCACGGCCGTCGCCCCGGTGACGAGCGCCGTGGGTCTGTACGGCTCGCACGGCCTGCAGGCCACGCTCTATCTCAGCCGCTACGCCAGCGACGAGGATGCCGATGCCGCGCTGACGGCGATGGCGGCGCGGCTCAGCGAGGGAACGCCCGAGTTCGGCCATCACGAGACGCAGCAGATCGTGAACACGGAAGTCCACCGCGTCTTCGGCCTCCGGCAGGTGCATTACGTGTTCCTGCGCGAGCGCGACCTGCTGTGGCTCGCCGTGCCGCTGCAACTGGCGCGCGTGGGGCTCGCTGACCTGTTGGACGTCCCTGCCGACTCGGTACCCCCGCTCGAGGTGCCGCCCGGGCGGTGAGCACGGGGTCGGCCCGGGTCTCGCGGCGCATGCGGTCGGACCGTCCCCCGCGTCTCAGGCCAGCAGCAGGAGCACGAGCGTCACGCCGTTCGCGCCGGCGAGGGTCCAGCCGACCCGGCGGAGGTGCCTGGGGTGGATCTTGAGCGCCACCGCCGCGAGCACCACCAACGCCGGCGGCAGCAGCGCCAACGCGAGCGGCGGCCGCACCCCCTGGCTCGCGGCACCCAATAACCCGCCGACAATCACGAGGAGCGCCAGCACCGGTGTGACGGCAACGGTCCAGGGCGCTCTCCGTTCCGGCTTGGCGCGCGCCTTGATGGCGTGCACGGCGAGCGTCGTCAGCCAGAAACTCGCGAGCCAGACCGCAGTGAGCTGCGCCGCGTGGGTCGGGGTCGCCCCACCGGCAAGGGCCACCGGGGGGAGCATCGCCGCGAGCGCGGTGGCCACGACGAGCTCCGTCCCGAGCGTCTTGGGCCGGCCGCGCAGCACCGGGAAGAGGACCAGCACGGCACAGACGCCCGGAACGAGGGCGGCGAGACGTGCCGCCGGCGGGGCGGTCGCGAAGGCGGCGAGTCCGGCTGCCGCACCCCCGGCGACGAGCAGGACGATGCGACGCCGGGCCCGCGGCGCCGCGGCCTCCTGCAGGCGCCGGCCACGCGCCCCACGGGCGACGAGCAGGGGTTCGTAGAGCAGAAACCCGCAGCTCACGGCCGCGGCGAAGGCCACCCCGGCGATCGTGGGGCCCGCGAGAAGAAAGGCCGTCAGCAGCGGGAATCCCAACTCCGCATAGGCGCCGTATTCCCGAGGCCAGAGCGGGGGTGCCTGTCCCATAGCGCTGCAAGATACTGCTCACGCGAAGGGCCCGTCCCGCCGCGTGTTCCGTGCGTCGAGACGGGCCCGGGGCGCTCAAGGGCGCGAGCGCCGCTAGGGTCTGACCTCCAACACCAGGCCCGCACGGAAGCCGCTGAAGTCGACCGCCGTGGTGCCTTGCATCACGTCGCCAAACACGCCGCTTCCCGCGAGGGCCAGCGAGACCTTCGGTGTGATCACCTGGCGGAGATCCAACCCGACGCGGAACGACGATCCCGATTTCTCCAGCGCCGAGGCCGTGTCGGGCGCGGCGGTGGCGTAGCGGTACTCGGCGCGGGGCGCCACCGAGAACGACTGGCTGACGGGGATCGAGACGCGGAAGCCGCCGGCCAGCAGGTTGCCCTTCGGCAACACCGCCAACCCCACGCCGGTCCCCTCGGTGCGGGGGCCGCCGCGATACACGTCGAAGCCGTAGACGGTGAGCTGCGTGTTGCCGAACCCTTGGCCCAACTCGACGTACCCGATCAGGCGGCTGCCGACGCCGGGTTGGGTGACCCCGCCCAACTCGTCTTTGTCACGCCACGCAAAGACCCCCGCGACCCGCAGGTAGGTCTGCCGCGCGAGCGGGCCTTCGATGCCGGCCCGGGCGCGCACCTCGGAGCCCGGCTTGACTTCGTCCGCACTGCCGACGAGGGGCTGATACGACAGCGGATACGAATAGGTCGCGCCCAGTCCGAGCGCGAACTTCCCGAGCGGGAGCGCACCGACCAGGCCGCCGCCCACCGTTCCTCCCGAGCCGACCGTGGGCACGGCAAACCCGATCACATCGCTCGAGAGCGCGACGAGAATGGCCACGTCGCCCGTGTCGACCGACTTGATCCCCGTCGGCACCGCCCCGTTCACGATGGCGATGAGACGTCCTGGAATGAGATTCACCCCAAGGCGGAGCTCCGTGTCGAGCGCTCCCGAGAGCTTCTCCTCGAACGCGGGATCGTCGCCGCGCAGGTCGAGGGCCACGAACCCGGTCGAGAGCGTGACATCCAGATACCGGCCGACCGACACGTCCACGCCCACCGGCACGGTGAGCTCGGAGATGCGCGGGCCGGAATCGAACGTGTACCGCTCGTAGAAGCCCGACGCTCGAATGCGGGAGGTCACCTGCGCGGACGCCGGGCCCGCGCCCAGCAGCCACGCGGCCGCCGACAGGAAGAGAAGGGCGCGGGTCATGGCAGCCTGAACACGATGCGAATGGTCCCGATCAGCGTGGACGGCGGCACCACGCTTGGCGGCGGCGGCTGCGCGATGGTCGTCTTGATCGCCTCCTGCACCGGGTTGGCGATGGCCGTAGTCTTGTCGGCAATCGTGGGGACGAGATCGCCGACCGACGTGCCGATCGCCGACGTCAGCGACGGTTCCGCGACGCTCGGCGTCGCGGGCTCCGGTGTCCCCGACGCGAGCACCGTCACGTCACCCGGCCCTGCCGCCCGGACCTCGGGCAGGGAGGTCGTGGCCTGGTAGCCCTCCCGCGCCGCCCGGAAGCCGGGATCCTGCCGCACGGCCTCGGCGTAGTACGCGGCCGCAGCCTGGTAGTCGCCGTTGTCCTCGGCTTCGAGGGCTCGCGAGTAGGCGAGGAATGCCGCGAGGTTCTGCGTCCCGTTTTCGAGAATCGCGCGCCGCTCCGCTTCGGACAGCGTGTAGCCCATGCGCGACGCGAGCCCGACGACGATCTCCTTCTCGAGGCGCAGCAGGTCCGGCAAGCGCCCGCTGGCCGCGGCGGGCGTGGTCACCTCGCCGCTGCCGAGCAGCACGGACGCCTCCAGCCGCACGCTCTGCTCGGGGGGAATCGCCGCGAGGCCCTGCACCATGCGGCCGGCCCGCAGCAGGCGTCCCATTCGCACCGCCGTCGCCTCCTCGACCCGACCGGTGCGACTCAAGGCCATCTCGTCGAGCAGGGCGCCCAGTTGCAGACGCTCGACCATCCGGAACCGGCGCAGCAGGGCCAGGTCGGACGTGAGCATCTGCGCGAGGCCGCGCGAGAGCGGCTGGTAGCTCGAGTCGCCGGCAATCGTGAGCGGCAACACCGCCACCGTCTGCGGGTCCGCCGGCTCGGCGGCCAGTTCGGTCTCTCGGGCCAACGCCTGGCGCGCGCGCTGCGTCGCGAGGCCGCGCGACGCGAGCAGCTCGCGCGACCGGATCGCCGCGACTCCGCGGCCATCCGGATTGTTGGACAGGAAGGTCCGGTACACGGCCAGCGCGTCGTCGAAGCGATCCGCTCGCTCGTGGCAGTGGCCCACGACAAGCGGACCGACCGCGCTCCGCGGCGCGAGCGTCATGCCGCGGCGGGCCACGGTGACCGCGGTGTCGCACCGCTCGGCTGCCTGGAGCGCCGCCGCGTACCGCAGCACCAGCTCGCCGTTGTTCGGAGTGCGGGCCACACGGCCGGCGAGCTCCGAGACGTCCGCCGGCGACACGGGCGTCGGCGGCTGCGGCGCGCATGCCAGCACACTCACACCGAGGGCAAGCACGGGAAGGCGAGAACGGAGAGTCATGTCCACTCCCGGGGGGTCCATGAGCGCTCAGCTGCTGGAGCGCCAACGAGGTCCGGAGAACATGCAGGCGGCCGCCGCTAGGCGTCAAGCACGCCCCCACGGCCCCCTGGGAAGGCAGGATCCGTGCCGACCGCCGAACGGCAGCCGGCGGTTGGGTCAGGACAGCGCGTGCAGGATGTCGCGCATGCGCTGCGCGAGTTTCTCGATCTCCCGGAACGCCGTGGCGGCGTCCTGCGGAAGCTGCTCGGCGTTCAGGAGCTGGAGCTGCGTTTCGGCCAAGAGGGCAGACAGGGGATTCGACAGGTCGTGGCGCAGGCGCCGAATGCGATCCGCGGGGTCGTCGGCCACGCTTACTCCTTCACGGAGCGATACAGGTCGCGCACGTGGTGCTCGCGGAGGTCCCGCACCGCCTCCCACAAATCCGTTTCACTGGGGCCGTAGAAGATCTCGGCCGTCGCCGGGGCCACGGTCGCGTCGTCCGGCCCGAAAAGCAACCTCCCACGCCACGTTCCGTCTTCTGCCCGTCGGACGACGAGCCGCACGGCGACGTCCATCCCGCCAACCCGAATCGGGGGCAGTTCATGAACGACCGGCTCGTGCGGATCGGGCTGGCCGTAACGGGCAGTTTGTGCAGGCATCCACATCTCCGCCGGTTTGCGCAAATATAGTCTCTCAAGCTACTTACGCAATCCTGCCACGCCCGCTGGCCGCGCCGATTTTGGCCGGCAAACGCGGCGGACGCGCGCCACGCGCGGCGCCGGTGCGACACCAGCCGACGGCGAGACGGCAAGACGACAGGCGTCTCAGAACGACAGTGGGATCGGCGCGAACGTGATCGCGAACAGGGCGATCGAGGCGAGCCCGATGGGCACGCGACTGAGCGGCAGCGGTCGCATCCGCTCCAGCACGCGTGGGTGCGCGAGGCGCCCGCCGCCGAGCACGAGGGTCAGCGCCGCCCAGATCCACCACGGCCAGTACCAGCGCCCCAGCACGAGCAACCCGATGAACGCGAGCACGCCGACATGGCGCTGCCGCTCGCCGAACAGCGCGTAGAGGATGTGCCCGCCGTCGAGCTGGCCCAGGGGCACGAGATTCAGGGCGGTGACCAGCATGCCGATCCACCCGGCCACGGCGAGCGGATGCAGCACGAGTGTCCCCTCACCCACCAGCAGGTCGCGCACGCCCCAGGTGACGAGCGAGTCGCCCAGCAGCCAGGTCGGTCCGCGAGCCAGCTCGATCACCATGGGCGCGTCATAGGTGCCGGGGGGCACCAGCAGCGACTGCTGGAATCCCACCACGAGCATGAGCAGGGCGACCCCGAACCCCACGAGCGGCCCGGCGGCGCCCACGTCCATCAGCTGCCGGCGGTCCACGACCGGACTGCGCAACCGGATGAACGCGCCGAACGTGCCGGCGAAGTTGAATTCGACCGGAGCTGGGAGGAAGTAGGGCGGCGACGCGTTGATCCCGTAGCGCTTGGCGGCGAGGTAGTGCCCCATCTCGTGGGCCAGCAGGATGGCGAGCAGCGCCATGGCGAACGGCAGACCGATCACGCTCTCCTGGAGCCACGCGGCGACGTTTCCCGCGATCGCCGACCACCCACCTTGCAGGGACGGGAGCGTGTGCGCGGACCCGCCGAGCAGGATGGCGCCGCCGAGTTGGGCGGTGACGAACGTGACGAGAAACAGGGCGATATGGAGCCACCAGCGCTCGCGCTGGGCGGCGGCGAGGGCCCGAACCAGCACCAGGCGTCCGGCATCGGCGCCGGAGGCCCAGTAGACCACCCCCGGCCACGTGTCGAGGGCGCGCCGGAGGTCGGGGGAGGGACCGCGATGCTCGGGGAGCACCACGGCCTCGACAATCTCCCGGTCTCGGGCGACGGTCGTGCGCCAGAAGGCGAGGAACGGGGCGAGGGAAGTCACGCGGCCTCTTGACGGTATCCCGGCGACGGTCTATTATCAGACCGCTTCACATCTTGTAACGTTCTGACCCCCAACGACACTCCGCAGTTTTGCCCCTGACCGGGGCTGGCGCTTCGCCGAGGGTACAGACCCCGTACCGCGTTCCCACCTGATGGAGTCCCGCCGTGGACATCGCCGAATTGAAGAGGAAATCCGTCGCGGAACTGCACGCGATGGCCGAAGAACTCAACATCACCAACTACTCCGGCATGCGCAAGCAGGACCTGATCTTCCGGATCGAGCAGTCGCTGCTCGATTCGGACACGGTGCTGCGCGGTGAGGGCGTGCTCGAGATCCTGCCCGAGGGGTACGGGTTCCTCCGCAGCCAGGACTGGAACTATCTGTACGGCCCCGACGACATCTACGTGAGCCCCAGCCAGATCAAGCGGTTCGATCTGCGTACGGGCGACACGGTGCTCGGCCAGGTGCGGCCGCCCAAGGAGGGCGAGCGCTATCTGGCTCTGCTCAAGGTCGAGCGGGTCAACTTCGACGAGCCCGAGAAGGCGAAGCACCGGATCGCGTTCGACAACCTGCGGCCGCGCTATCCCGACCGCCGCATCCGGCTCGAGCGTAAGGATGGCGACCTGTCCACCCGCGTGATGGACATCCTGTCACCGATCGGGTTTGGGCAACGGGGCCTGATCGTCTCGCCTCCCAAGGCCGGCAAAACCATGGTGCTCCAGAAGCTCGCCAACTCCATCACCGAGAATCACCCCGAAGCCTCCCTCATCGTGCTGCTCATCGACGAGCGGCCCGAGGAGGTGACGGACATGGAGGAGAACGTCAAGGCCGAGGTGATCTCGTCCACGTTCGACGAGCCCGCCGACCGGCACGTGCAGGTGGCGGACATGGTGATCGAGAAGGCCAAGCGGCTGGTGGAGCACGGCAAGGACGTGATCATTCTGCTCGACTCGATCACCCGCCTGGCGCGTGCCCACAACACGGTCGTGCCGCATTCCGGCAAGATCCTCTCGGGCGGCGTGGACGCCAACGCGCTGCAGAAGCCCAAGCGCTTCTTCGGGGCGGCGCGGAACATCGAGGGCGGCGGCTCGCTCACGATCATCGCGACGGCCCTGATCGAGACCGGGAGCCGGATGGACGAGGTGATCTTCGAGGAGTTCAAGGGCACCGGCAACATGGAGGTGGTGCTCGACCGCCGGATCGCCGACCGCCGCGTGTACCCGGCGATCGACGTGCAGCGCAGCTCGACGCGGAAGGAAGAGCTGCTGCTCGACAAGGAAGAGCTGAACAAGGTCTACCTGCTCCGCAACTTCCTGGCGGACATGCCGACCGTCGAGGCGATCGAGTTCTTCCTCGAGCGGATGAAGCGGACGAAGAACAACAAGGACTTCTACGCCTCGATGCAGCAGGGATGATGACGGCGGCGGATCGGCGGATCGGCGGATCGGCGGATGGTGACGCCGATCCCGGAACGACCGCCCAACCGCCGAACCGCCCACCCACCCTTCCGCCCACCGGCCGCCTCCTCGCCGTGGACTGGGGCGAGAAGCGCATCGGGCTCGCCGTCACCGATCCCACGCGCACGATCGCGCAGCCGCTGGCGACGTTGCGGCGCCGGGCCGGCCGTCGCTTTCCCCTGCAGCAGCTGCGCCACCATCTGGACGCCCTCCAGCCCGTCGGCATCGTGGTGGGGCTCCCGCTCGACGAGGACGGCGCGGAGGGCCCGAGCGCGCGGGCCGCGCGGGCCGTGGCCGAGCTCCTCGCCGAGAAGACCGGGCTCCCGGTGGTCCTGATGGACGAACGGATGACCACGGCCCGTGCCCGAGAGGCGGAGCCGCGCGGGGCCGCGCGCGGGGCCACGGGGGGGGTGGACCTGGATCAGCGCGCGGCGACGGTGCTGCTGCAGCTGTATCTCGAGCGGCAACGCGCGTGATGCGTCGCGCCCTGGCGCTGACGCTGCTGCTCGCGGCGTGCGGCGCGGGTCCGCCGACGGGTGAGCCCGTCCGGGTGACGATTCCCCGCGGGGCCAGCCTCGCCGCCATCGCCGACACCCTGGCGGCCCACGACATCATCGAGTCCCCGGGGCGGTTCCGCCTCTGGGCCAAGCTGCTGCGCAAGGAGCGCGCGATTCACGCCGGCATCTACGACCTGCACCGCGATCGGCCGGTGCGGGAGGTGCTGGCGACCCTCACGTCCGGCGCCACGGCGTTTCAGCGACTGGTGGTGCCCGAGGGACTCATGCTCCGCGAGGTCGCGGCCCAGATCCAGCGGCAGCTCGGCGTACCGGCGGAGAGCGTCCTCGCTGCCGCGCGCGACTCGGCGCTCCGCGATGAGATCGGGCCCGACATTCCCACGCTCGAGGGCTATCTCTATCCCAGCACGTACTACGCGCGGGTCGACGCGAACGCGCGCGACATCGTGCGCCAGATGGTGGATGAGTTTCAGAGTCGCTGGCGCCCGGCCTGGACTCGCCGACTGGACTCCATCGGGCTCACGCGGCAGCAGGTCGTGACCCTGGCGTCGATCATCGAAGGCGAGGTGCGGCACGACGCCGACCGCAAGTACGTGGCGTCGGTCTATCACAACCGGCTGCGGGCCGGCTGGCGGCTCCAGGCCGACCCAACGGTCATCTACGCCCTGGGCCGCCGGCGCCGGCTGTTCGAGCGCGACTACGAGTTCCGCTCACCGTACAACACGTACTTGGTTGACGGACTCCCGCCCGGACCGATCGGTCAACCCTCGGCCAAGAGCCTCGAGGCGGCGCTGTATCCGGCCGAGACCGATTTCTTCTTCCTGGTGGCGCGGGCCGACGGCCAGCACATCTTCTCGCGCACGCTGGCCGAGCATCTCGCCGCCGCGCGGGAGGTGCGGGCGGAACGGGGGCGGTAACCGAGTGATTCAGCCGGATCCTACGAGGGACCGGAGAGCAGAGGTCGCCAGATCGGAACCCGCGCGCCCCTCAAGGGGCGAGGATGACGAAGTCAACGTCATAGTCATCGGTGCAGCGGGGCCGCGACCTACCGCGGGACCGGGGCTTGGTGATCTCGCGGCCTTGCGGGAGCCGGAGCTCCGGGAGCTCCTGAGCTGGCGCCGCCCGCCCCCAGCACAGCGCGGCGCCAACCAGGACCACGAGCGCCCCTCCTCGGTATCGCAACGACTGGCTCACAACGGCAAGCCCCCAGCGTGCACTACTGCCTTCTACTGTCCCACTCCCTCGCCGCTCAATCTCCGCGGCGCGTCCATCGCGTCCCGCAGCAAGCGCGCCGCCCGCTCCACATCCACCGCCCCGAAAATGGCGCCGATCACGGCGACCCCGGCGACGCCGGCGCCTCGCAACTCCGGCACGCGTTCGACCGTGATCCCACCGATCGCCACGCACGGCATGCCGCGCGGCGCGCGCGACGCCAACTCGCGGAAGCCGGCCGCCCCGATCGGCGCCCCGGCGTCCGGCTTGCTGGGCGTGGCATAGACCGACCCGATGCTCCAGTAATCCACGTCGGCGCTCTGCACCGCTGCGGCTTCGTCCGGTATTCCCACCGACACGCCGACCGCGAAGGGCGACGGGGAATGCCGCCGCACGCGCGCCGCGGGGAGATCGTCCGCGCCGAGGTGCACCCCCGCCGCGCCCGCGAGCCACGCCACGTCCGCGCGGTCGTTCACCATGACGGGAATCGTGAGGGCCTTAACCAGCCGGTCGGTCCAACGCAGCAGGTCGTCGGCCGGACTATCCTTCATGCGCACCTGGAGGATCGTGGCGCCCCCCGCTTCCGCGGCGCGCGCGGCGTCGAGCGCGCGTTCCCCCAGCGGAACGGGATCCAGAATGGCGATCAGGCGAACGTCCAGTGACATCGGAGTCTCGTTGCGCGGGCCACAACCAAAACATACGCAGACGACGCGGCGGGGCGACCGCTCGCCATGAGCGACGAAGCCACCATCGTCGTCGCACCGCGCGGCGCGCGCCGTTGGCGGCTGGGCCATCCCTGGATCTACCGCTCGGACGTGGCCGACGGCGACGCCCCCGCCGGCATCGTCCGCGTCACGGATGCGCGCGGCCGCTTCCTCGGCCGGGCGCTGTGGAGCCCGCGCTCCGAGATCCGGCTGCGGCGCCTCACCGCGGACGACCGCCCGGTGGACGCCGACTGGTGGCGCGACCGGCTGGCCGACGCGCTCGCCCGCCGGGCCGGCCTCACACCCCCCGCCACCGCGTACCGGGTCGTCCATGGCGAAGGCGATGGCCTGCCGTCCCTCATCGTGGACCGGTACGGCGACTACGTGGTGGCCCAGCTCCTCTCGGCCGGACTCGAGGCCGCGCGCGACGACGTGCTCGCGGCCATCGAGACCGTGCTCGCCCCGCGCGGCATCCTGCTCCGCAACGACACCTCCGTGCGGCGGCACGAAGGGCTCCCGCTCGCCGTGGAGCCCGTGCGCGGCCAGGTGCCCGACGCCGTGGAGGTGACCGAAGGCACCATCCGATACGTCGCCGCCCCGCACACCGGCCAGAAGACCGGCGCGTTCCTCGACCAGCGCGAGCACCACGCGCTGATGGGACAACTGGCGCGGGGCCGCGCGCTCGACGCCTTCTGCTACCACGGCCTCTTCGCCTTGCACATGGCCGCGCACTGTGACGAGGTGCTCGGCATCGAGGCGAGCGCGGACGCGCTGGCCGCGGCCGAACGGAACCGCGAGCGCAACGGAGTGGCACACGTCCGCTGGCAGGAGGGCAACGCGTTCGACGTGCTGCGCACCCTCGAGCGCGCGCGGGAGCCATTCGACACGATCGTGCTGGATCCGCCCGCGTTCGCGAAAGACAGGGGAGCCGTCCCCGCCGCGCTGCGCGGCTACAAGGAGATCAACCTGCGCGCGCTCAAGCTGCTGGCCCCGGGCGGCCGGCTGTTCACCGTCTCCTGCTCCTTCCACGTGTCGCGCTCGATGTTCCTCACCATGCTCGCCGCCGCCGCCGCCGACAGCGGCCGCCGCGTGATGCTGGAACGCGTCTTGGGGCAGCCCGCCGATCACCCCGAGCTGCTCACGGTGCCGGAGACGGGGTACCTCAAGGGGGCGGTGGTGCGGGTGGGATGACGGAAAGACGGAAAGACGGAGGGACGGAACGACGGACGGACGGCAGGGGTCGGATCCCGCTTCGGTGCTACCGGGTCCCCTGACTTCGCATCGACGCGCTCAAGCCCCATACGAGCTTCCCAGCTGAGTTCCGCACATCGTCCAACCGGGCGTAGGAAACGTCGTCAATCAACCGAAGATCACGGGCCAGTCGGAGTGCGCACGCGAGTTCTGCGAGTGACCCCAAGGCGATATCGAGGAACCGACGAAACTCGCGCGGACCACGCCTTGCCGAGCCTTCGGCGATGTTCGCGACAACGGAAAAGGCGGCTCGGCGGCTCTGCGAGGCAAGTCCATAGCGCTCTTCGGTCGGGAACGTCCTGGTGACGTCATAGACCGCCAATGCCAATTCGTAACTGACTCGCCACGCTTCGAGGCGTTCGTAGGGCATCATACCAGCCAAATTGACGCGGCCGCTTTACACCCTGTAACCGATTCCGCCCCGATCGACACCTTTCCTTCCGTCCTTCCGTCCTTCCTTCCGTCCGTCCGTCCGTCCGTCCGCCAATTGACACCCGCCCCCACCCGCGCGAGGTTGCAGGATGCCCTCGTCGAGGGCCTTGAGCCCCTCCCGACGCCGCGCCACGTGCTGAGCGAACCCCTCCCCGAACGGCGTCGCCGCCGTCCGCTCTCGCTCCGTCAGGAGTACGAGGAGTTCATCCTGCAGCGCATCGAGGACTACAAGGAGCAGCTCTCCCGCGAGCAGCTGCTTTCGCTCGCCGACGAAGCCGTGCGGGAGCTCGAGCTGGGCCCCGAAGGGCAGCTGGTGCTGACCGAAGTCCTCATGCTCGAGCACGTGGATCGGCTCATCATCCGGCGCCTGCGCCTGCCGACGTATCGGCGGTGGCGCGACCGGCACACGCGCATGCGCCGCGCGCAGCGCGAGTTGACGCACTGGGGTCTGCCCGCCGACGTCCCCCTCAAGGATCTCGCGCAGCGGGTGCCCCCCGGCGAGACGGCGCTCGTCGTCGGCGCCGGCGCGGCCGGGGCCGCGTTCTACCTCGCGGCGCACGAGGTGGATGTCGTGGCCATCGCCGAGTCGCTGCACGGCGTGGACGCCATCGAGACCCGCGCCGCCCAGGAGGCGCTGGCCACCCGGGTCACGGCTCTCGTCGTGGCTCTCGGCGACTGGTTCCCCGATGTGGATCCCTCGCTCGTGGTGCTCGAGCCGACGGCGCTCACGGGCCTGGAGGCGCCGGTGCGGATCCGCGCCATGGACGCCCTGCGCGAGCGCACGTGCCAGCGGGGCCGGCACCTCGTCCTGCCCGTCGAGCAGCGGTCCGACGTGCGGTCCCTGGCCCCCGACGCCCTGCTGGCGCACTACACCGGGTGGCAGGTGGAGCGCGGCACGCGCAACGGGTCGCGCTGGTTCGTCGCCATCAAACCGTAGCGCCTCCGGCATTGCGCCGGCCCGGCGGCCGGGCGCAATATTCCCGATCATGCCCAGCCTCCACATCGACGGCACCCGCATCGACGCCGCGCCCGGCGCGACCATCCTCGAGGCCGCGCGCGCCGCCGGGATCGCCGTCCCCACGCTGTGCTGGTATCCCAAGCTCCCCGTGGTCGGGAACTGCCGGATCTGCGTGGTGACCGTGGAGGGCCAAGGCAAGCTGCTCCCCGCGTGCGCGACGGCCGTCGAGCACGGGATGCGGATCCAGACGGCGTCGGCGGACGCCGTGGCGGCGCGGCGCGGCGTGCTGGAGCTGCTGCTCGAGCGCTACCCCGGTGACCATCTGCTCGACGGCGGGCGGGCCGAGCCCCGCAACGAGTTCGAGGAGTACGTCGTGCAGTGCGACGTCACGCCGCGCCCGGTGGCGGACCACGCGCTCCCGCTGCGCGAGGGCGACGAGCGGCCCGGCGACCCGATGATCGCCCACGACATGAGCCTCTGCATCCTGTGCACGCGGTGCGTGCGGGCGTGCGAGGATATCCAGGTGGTCGGCGTGCTCGACGTGGCATTCCGCGGTGACCGCACCCAGATCATCGTCGGCGCCGACGGCGACCCCGACAAGGCGGCCTGCACCTGGTGCGGCGAATGCGTCCGGGTCTGTCCCACCGGCGCGATCTTCGAGGTGATGCCCAAGGAGCGCTTCGGCACGGCGCGCGTCGCGCCGGATCGCGTGGTCCGCTCGGTGTGTCCGTACTGCGGCGTCGGGTGTCAGATGGACCTGCACGTGAAGGACAACACGGTCGCGCGGGTCACGTCGCCGAGCTTCGACGAGGTCACCCCCAACGACGGCTCGACGTGCGTCAAAGGCCGATTCGGCTACGATTTCACCCAGCACCGCGATCGCCTGACGACGCCGCTCATCCGGCGCGGGTGGGAGCGGCGCGACGGGCGCTGGGTGTGGACCGGGCCCACCAGCGCGCGGCGGCGCGGCGGCCCGTGGCAGACCATGACGGAAGAGGGCGGCCAGCCCAAGCCGCCCGCGCCGCCGCGCGCGCAGGGGAAGCGGCTGCGCGACCTGCCGCTGCTGGAGCGCGTGACGCAGGACACGCGGGACCGCGCCGCCACGCCCCCGTCCTGGTACGAGCCGTTCCGCGAGGCCACCTGGGACGAGGCGCTCGAGCTCGCGGCCCAGCAACTCACCCGGATCCACCGCACCCACGGCGCCGACGCGATGGCGGTGTTCCAGAGTGCCAAGTGCACCAACGAGGAGAACTACCTGCTGCAGCGGCTATTCCGCGGGGCGTTCGGCACGAACAACGTCGATCACTGCACGCGGCTCTGCCACTCGACGAGCGTGTCGGCCATGCAGGACGCCCTGAACACGGCGGCGGCGTCCGGCTCGATGCGGGAGATCGAAGAGGCCTGTGACGTCATCTTCATCGCGGGCGCGAACACCACGGAGACGCATCCGGTGTTCGGCGCGGCGATCAAGCGGGCGCACGCCCGCGGCGCGCGGCTCATCATGGCCGACCCGCGGCGCACGGAGCTCGCCGTGCGCGCGGACATCCATCTCCAGATGCAGCCGGGCACGGACGTGGCGCTCTACAACGCCATGCTGCAGCACATCCTGGCGGAGGGCCTGGAAGACCGCGCGTTCATCGCCTCTCGCACGCACGGCTTCGAGCGGGTGCGCGAGGCCGTGCGCCCGTACACGCTGGCGCGGGCCGAGACCATCACGGGCATTCCGGCCGCCCGTATCCGGGAGGCGGCCGAGTGCTACGCCCGGGGCCCGAACACGAGCACGCTGTGGGCCATGGGCCTGACCCAGCACCTCACCGGGCACGACATGGTGACCTCGCTCCTCAACCTGATCCTCGCCACGGGGATGATCGGGCGTTGGGGCGCGGCCATGATGCCGGTGCGCGGCCAGAACAACGTGCAGGGCGCGTCCGACATGGGCGCGATTCCGTTCGTCTACCCCGACTATCAGTCCGTCGCGGATCCGGCGCACCGCGCTAAGTTCGCCGCCGCCTGGGGAGTGGACCCCGAGACGATCTCGCTCACCCCGGGGCTCAAGGTGACGGAGATGGCGCGCGACGGGTCGCCGATCCGCGCCCTGTACATCATGGGCGAGAACCCGATCATCTCGGATCCCGACATCGCGCACGCGGAGGCCTGGTTCCGGACGGTCGAGTTTCTCACGGTGCAGGACCTGTTTCTGACCGAGACCGCGCGGTACGCGGACGTGGTCCTCCCGGGGGCGTCCTTTGCCGAGAAGACCGGGACGTTCGTGAACACGGAGCGCCGCATCCAGCTCGCCGATCAGGCGATCGACCCGCCGGGCGACGCCCGTGCCGATTGGGACATCCTCGTCGAGCTGTCCACGCGGGTGGGCCTGCCGACGCCGTTCCGCAGTCCCGCCGACGTGATGGCGGAGATCGCCCGCGTGGCGCCGTCCTGGCAGGGCGTCACCTATCCGCGGCTGCGCCACGGCGGGCTCCAGTATCCGGTGCCGGGCGACGATCACCCGGGCACGGCGTTCCTGTTCGACGACCGGTTCCCCACCGACGACGGCCGCGCGACGTTCCACGCCGTGGAGTACGTCGAGCCGAGCGAACTGCCCGACGCCGAGTACCCGTTCGTGATGAACACGGGGCGGCAGCTGTATCACTGGCATACGGGCACCATGACCCGGCGCTCGCAGGGGCTCGACGCGCGCGAGCCGCTTCCCATCGTCGAGGTCCATCCCGAGGACGCGGCGGAACTGGGCGTGGCGGACGGCGACCCGGTCCGCATCACCAGTCGGCGGAATTCCCTGCTCATCTCCGTGCGCGTGTCGGACCGGGTGGCGCGGCGCCAGGTCTTCGTGCCGTTCCATTTCCGGGAAGCGGCGGCCAATCTGCTCACCAACCCGGTGCTGGAGCCGCATGCCAAGATGGCCGCGCTCAAGATCTGCGCGGTCCGGCTCGAGGCCGTCGAGGTGTCGTCGACGGTGTAACGTCTTCCCTTCGATGCCGAGGGGGCTTCCATGGATCTCCATATCGCCGGTCGGGTCGCGCTCGTGTGCGGCTCGTCGAGCGGGATGGGCCTCGCCGTCGGGCGGGCGCTCGCCGACGCCGGCTGTCGCGTGGTGCTGAACGGGAGGGACGCCGCGCGGCTCGAGCGGGCCGTCGCGGACGTGCGCCAGCACGTGGCCCGCGAGGTGGTGGGGTTCCGGGCCGACGTGAGTGTGCCCGATCAGGCGGCGGCGCTCGTGGAGCGGGTGCGGCACGAGCTGGGATCGGTCGACATCCTGCTCTGCAATGCGGCCGGGCCCGCCGCCGCGCCGTTTCACGACACGCCCGCGGAGAACTGGGCGTTGGCGCTGGCGCTGAACCTGCTGTCCACCATCCATCTCTGCCGCGCGGCGGTGCCGATCATGCGCAAACGCGGTTGGGGACGCATCATCTGCCTCACGAGCATCGCGGCGCGCCAGCCGCTGGCTGGTCTGATCCTGTCCAGCACCGCGCGCGCCGGCGTGCACGGCTTCGCGAAGTCCCTGGCCGACGAGGTCGCCGACGAGGGCATCACGGTGAACGTCGTGGCACCCGGGTACATCCGCACGCCACGCACCGAGGAATTGGCGGCGGCCCGCGCCGCGCGGAGCGGCAGCACCGTCCCCGAGGTCGTGGCCGGGCTGGTGGGGGACATTCCCCTCGGCCGCATGGGCGAGCCCGAGGAAGTGGCCGCCGCGATCGCGTTCTTGGCGTCGGAACCCGCGCGTTATATTACCGGCGCCGTGCTGCAGGTGGACGGCGGGTTTACGCGCAGCATCTGGTGAGACGGGCGGGTGGACGGATGGCCGGATGGGCGGTTCGACTCTCGCGGCGAGGCCCGCTCCCCACTCTGTCAACTCACCCACGCGTCCATCCGCCCAACCGTCCAACCGCCCTTCCGCCGGAGTCTCATGCGCACCATCCGCAAGCTGCAACCCGGTCCCGGTCTCGAAGTGTGCGACGCACCGGCGCCCACGATGGGGGCAGCCGATGTGCTGATCCGCGTGCATCACGCCGGGGTGTGCGGCACGGACCTGCACATCGCGCAGTGGGACGAATGGGCGCAGGGCCGCATTCGGCCGCCGGTGACGCTCGGCCACGAGTTCGCTGGCGAGATCGTGGAGGTGGGCGAGGACGTCGGTGACGAGTTCGCGCCCGGACAGCTGGTGACGGCGGAAGGCCACATCATCTGCGGGCACTGCCGGCAGTGCCGCACCGGCAACGGGCACATTTGCCAGCGGACGTCCATCATTGGGGTGGACCGCGACGGGGCCTTCGCCGACCACATCGCCATGCCCGCCACCAACGTGATGGCGCTGGGCGAGATTCCGACCACGATCGGCGCGATCATGGACCCGATGGGCAACGCGTTCCACACGGTGCTCACCGGCACCGAGGTGCCGGGCAGCGTGGTGCTGGTCATCGGCTGCGGGCCGATCGGCTGCTTCGCGGTGGGCATCGCCCGCGCCGCCGGGGCGTCCCTCGTGATCGGCACCGACATCAATCCAACCCGGCTCGCGCTGGCTCGCGGCATGGGCGCGCAGGTGTTGCTCAATCCGCAGCACGACGACGTCGTGGCCCGCATCCTGGAGGCGACCGGCGGCGAGGGGGCCGACATCGTGTGCGAGATGTCCGGGCATCCGGCCGCCGTCGCGCAGGCGTTCAAAGCCGTCCGGCTGGGCGGCCGCGTGCAACTGCTCGGCCTGCCGAAGGGCGCCGTGCCACTCAATCTGTCGAACGACGTCATCTTCAAGGGGGTCACCGTCTACGGCGTGATCGGCCGGCGGATGTACGAGACGTGGCATCAGATGCGTACCTTCCTCTCCTCCGGCCGTCTCGATCCCACCCCCGTCATCACCCACCGATTCCCGCTCGAACAGATCGACGAGGCCCTCGAGGCCATCGCCTCGGGCGCCGCGGGCAAGGTGATTCTCGAAATCGGAGACTGACCCGCATGCATGCCGGCGTTCAGACGCGCCTCACGCAGGAGCTGGAGCAGTTCAAGCGCGACGGCGTCTACAAGCGCCTGAACCACCTCGACTCGCCGCAGGCCCCGCGCGTCACGATGGAGGGACGCGGGGAGGTCGTCATCCTCTCGAGCAACAACTACGTGGGCCTGTCCAACACGCCCGAGGTGGTGGCCGCGGGGAAGGCCGCGCTGGACCGCTACGGCGCCGGCACGGCGAGCGTGCGGTTCATCTGCGGCACGTTCACGATCCATCGCGACCTCGAGGCCGCGCTCGCCCGCTTCGTCGGCACCGAGGCCTCGCTGTCGTACGTGTCCTGCTGGAACGCCAACGAGGGCCTGTTCGCCACCCTGCTGAACGACCAGGACATCGTCATCTCCGATCAGCTGAACCATGCATCCATCATCGACGGCATCCGCCTGGCCAAGGTGATCGGGAAGTGCGACACCGCGGTTTACAAGCACAGCGACATGGCCGACCTCGAGGTCAAGCTGCGCGACGCGCGCGAGCATCGCACCCGCCTGGTGGTGACCGACGGTGTTTTCTCGATGGAGGGTGACATCGCCCGGCTGGCGGACATCCTGGAGCTGGCGCGGCGCTACGACTCCGTGGTGGCCGTGGACGACTCGCACGCCACGGGCGTGCTCGGCGCAACCGGCCGCGGCACGGCCGAACACTGCGGGGTGCTCGGCGAGGTGGACATCCTCACGTCCACCCTCGGCAAGGCGCTCGGCGGGGCGGCCGGCGGATTCGTGGCGTCGTCCGCCGCCGTTTGCGACTACCTCACTCAGCGCGCCCGGCCTCAACTGTTCTCGAATGCGCTCCCCTGCACCGTGGCCGGGAGCGCGCTCGCGGCAGTACGCCACCTGGAAGCCCACCCGGAGTTGATCACGCGGCTGCACGAGAATGCGCGCTACTTCCGCGAGCAGCTCATCGCGCGAGGCTTCAAGCCGCTGCCGGGCGAGACGCCCATCATCCCCGTGATTCTGGGGGAGACCGCCAAGGCGATCCAGATGAGCGAGCTCCTGCTGGAGGCCGGCGTGTTCGTGACCGGATTCGGCTACCCGGTGGTGCCGCAGGGCGAGGCGCGCGTCCGCTGTCAGGTCTCCGCCGCGCATACGCGCGACGATCTGGACCGCGCGCTGGCGGCGTTCACCACGGTGGGGCGGAAGCTCGGCTTGGTGTGAGCATGCGCCGCGGCGCCCTCCTGGCGCTCCTCCTCGGTTGCGCCGGCGCCCAGCCGCCGAGCCCGGAGGAGCATCTCGGGTTCCGCCCGGGCGCCGACTCGCTGCTCGCCGATTGGGCCGAGATCCACGGGTACCTGGGCCGGCTCGCCGCCGCGTCGCCGGTCGTCCGGCTCGACACCATCGGCCGCTCGACGCTGGGCAAACCGCTGCTGCTGGTGACCCTCGCGAGCGCGCGCAACCAGGGTCGGCTCGACGCCCTGCGGCAGGGGCAGGCACTGCTGGCGGATCCGCGCCGCATGGACACGGCCACGGCGGACTCCTTGATCCGCAGCCAACCCGCCGTGGTGCTGATCAACAACAACATCCACTCGACCGAGATCGCCTCCAGCCAGATGCAGCTCGAGCTGGCGTGGCTGCTCGCAACGGATCCCGAGTGGCGCCGTTTCCTCGATAGCGTGGTCGTGCTGATCGTCCCGTCCGCCAACCCCGACGGCCTCGACACGGTCGTCCACTGGTACCGGCAATACCGCGGCACCCCGTTCGAGGACGGCCCCCTGCCCTGGCTGTACCACCCCTACGCGGGCCACGACAACAACCGCGACTGGTTCATGCTCACGCAGGCGGAGACGCAGGCGCTCACCCGCGTGCTGTATCGCGAGTGGTTTCCCGAGGTGGTGTGGGACGTCCATCAGATGGGGAACCGGGGCGCGCGGCTCTTCGTCCCGCCGTTCAGCGATCCCGTGAACCCCAATCTCGACCCGATGCTCGTGCAGGCGATCAATCTCGCGGGCACGGCGATGGCCACGGCGGTGCTCGACGCCGGGAAGACCGGGGTCGCGCACCAACAGCGGTTCGATCTCTGGTGGCACGGCGGGTTCCGCACCGTGCCGGCGCGACACAACATGGTGGGCATCCTCTCCGAGGCGGCGAGCGCGCGGGTGGCGTCGCCGGCCGCCGTCCCCAGCGACTCGCTGCGCCAGCCCGCGCGGGGGGTCAACTACCCGGCGCCGTGGCCCGGCGGCCCCTGGCGCCTGCGGGACATCGTCGAGTACGAGCTGCTCGCGGCCCGGGGCCTCCTGCGGCTCGTCGCCTCCCAGCGGACGGAGTTCGTCGAGCGCTTCGTGACGCTTGGGCGACGCGCGGTCGCCGCCGGCACCACGGACCCACCGGCCGCGTTTCTCCTCCCGCCGGCGCAGCGGGATCGCGGCGCCGCCGCCCTGCTCGCCAACCTGCTGCTCGCGACCGGGATCGAGATCCAGCGGGCCACCGCCTCGTTCGCTGCCGGCGGCGTGGCGTATCCGGTGGGGACGCTCATCATCCCGCTGGCGCAACCGTTCCGCGCCCACGTGAAGGACCTGCTCGAACCGCAGCGCTATCCGGACCGCCGCGAGTATCCCGGCGGTCCGCCCATTCCGCCCTATGACGTGACCGGTTGGACGCTCGGCCTGCAGATGGGAGTCGTGGTCGAGACCGTCGACACGCTGGTCGCGGCCGCGGCGGAACCGGTGGACACGGTGGTGCCGCTCCCGGGCCGGGTGTTCGGCGCCGGGCCGCAGCTCGTACTCGGCAACCGGGCGAACGCCGAAAGCGGCGCGATCGCGGAAGCCCTGGCGGCCGGGGCCCGGGTCTGGCTCGCCGAGCGGCCGCTGGTGATCGCCGGCGGCACGCTGGCGGCGGGAACGGTCATCGTGGACAGCGCGCCGCCGTCCCTCGAGCGGGCGATCCTGGCCCGTGCGGAACGGGCGGGCTTCGACGTGTGGCGCACCGACGGGCTCACGCCCGCCGGCCGCGTGTACCGGCGACTCCCGCGGGTGGCGCTCTACCGGCCGTGGACCGCCAGCATGGACGAGGGCTGGACCCGGTGGGTGCTGGAGCGGTTCGACATCCCGCACCGGACCGTCACCGACTCCGTCCTCCGAGCGGGCAACCTGCGGCGGGACTTCGACGTCCTGCTGCTGCCCGATCTCCGCCGCCAGAGCATCGAGGAGGGGCACGCGGAGGAGGCCGTTCCCCCACGGTTTGCGGGGGGTCTGGGGTCGGCCGGTGTGCGCGCCGTCACGGAATTCGTCGCCGCGGGCGGTACCTTGGTGGCGCTGGACGGTTCAAGTGATTTCGCGGTCTCGGCCCTTAAGCTCCCTGTTCGCAACGCCCTAGAGAATCAGGGGTCCGAGGCTCAGGGCTCGCGTTTTTCGGCGCCGGGCTCTATTTTCGGGGTGGTTTTTGCGCCCGGGGCCCTGTGGCTCCGGTCCGGTCTGCCCGATTCGGTGGCCGCGTTCGTGGACGGCCCGCGGGCATTCGACGTCGCCCGGCCCGCGCGGGTGGTCGCGCGCTACACCGAGGCGCCGCTGCTGTCCGGCTACGTGCAGGCGCCGGAGCGGGTGGCCGGGCAGCCGGCAGTGGTGGAGGTGGACGTCGGTCGCGGCAGGGCAGTGCTGATCGGGTTCCGGCCCCAGCATCGGGGGCAGACTCACGCGACCTTCAAACTGCTGTTCAACGCGGTCCTGTTCGGGACCGCCCCGTGAGCCGGCGCCAGCGGCGGAAGCTCGCGCCCATCTCGCTCGGAGGGGAAGACTGATGCGGAGACTACCGGGAGTCCTTCTGGCTGGGGCGCTGCTCGTGGCGGTGACCGTGCCGGCCAGCGCGCAGGATGAGGCGGGCTGGCAGAACATGTGGTTCTGGGGCGTGCACAGCAGTATCGGCGCCTACCAGACCGCCACCAGCGGCGGCACCGAGTTCGCGATCGGCGCGGGCGGCCACTGGTTCATCACGGGCAAGCGGGCCGGTCTGTACCTGTCGTACGACCAGCTCTTCTATCCCAACGGTCCGGCGTCACCCGCCAACGGTCGCATCGCCGACTTCACGTCTGCGACGGGGTTCCGGGACGTGCAGTGGGACCAGGGTCGGTACCTCAAGGCCGATCTGGTGGCCATCCCGCTTAAGGGGTACTTGCAGGTGCTCGCAGGCGCGGGGGTGTTGATCCACCAGATCTCCGATCCGGTGGCGCTCGGCACGTTCGCGACGCCGGAGGACCAGAACTTCTCGCAGTTTCTGGTGGAGGACGCCGCCACGCGGGCGTTCTGGAACCTGATGGTGGGCTTCCAACTTCGCCTCGGCAGCCAGCTGGCCCTCGCGGGCACGTACGAGTTCATTCCCTCGGCACGGGACTTCCTCATCACTTCCGAGCAGCACGTGCTGACCGGGTACCTGCGGGTGGCGTTGGGCAGCCGCCGGGAGGACGTGGGCGGGATCCGCTAGCTCCGCCTCTGCCCGTCGGACGCGTCGCGCCCGGGATCAGGCCGCTGGTCCCGGGCGCGACGTCCATGGGGACCCCGCGAGGACGAAGCGGAGCGGCCAGTCGGCAGCGCGGGTGATTCCGATGCGGGGGGAGGT
>Ga0224512_10000249_pt1 | contig 57321 bp, 54 predicted proteins | sample SF_May12_sed_USG_4_FD_169103 | JGI IMG/M metagenome (GOLD analysis project Ga0224512, IMG submission 169103) | Sediment microbial communities from San Francisco Bay, California, United States - SF_May12_sed_USGS_13 | ecosystem: Environmental > Aquatic > Marine > Sediment | place: USA...
TTCGTTGAGTTGGTCTCAGTGGTCGTCGTGGTTCAGCTCGTACTCACGCTGCGTGTGCATTCGCTCCTCGCCCTGACGCTTGTCGCGCTTGCGCGCGGCGCGCATCGCCATCTCGTGCGTCCCGGACGAATGTACCGTCGGAAGAGAGAACGCGCGCTCCAGGTTTTGGCTCTCGCATTCGGGGCACACCGCCTTGGCGTCGCCGCGAATGAGCGCCTCGAAGTCGTTCCCACAGTCTTGGCAGGAGTACTCGTAGATAGGTATGATGCTCTCCGCGTCAGGATTCGTACGTCGACCCGAAGCCGAAGAATACGATGAACTTCGGGCGGCAAACAACGGTAGTACACCTGCCCCGTTGGGGGATCCGACCACTGCGTCAGTTCAAGTCGACACAGGAACACCGATGACGTTTCAACGACGCGCGCTGGGCTCGAGCCTGGCCCTCTTCGCTCTCTTGGCGCTGGCCGGTCCGGCAGCGGCGTGGGCTCAAGACGCCCCGCCGACCCCCGACCGGGAGCAGCTCGTGCGTTTCGCGCAGGTCCACCTCGCCATCAACGTCGCCCGTGACGAATTCCACGGGGCTATCGCCCGGGTGCACGATGCGGAAGGACGCAACCGCGCCCGGGAAGAGGTCGACACCAAGATCGCGGCGATTCTCGAAGAGCACGAGATGACCCGCGAGGAGTACGACGACTTCATCCTCCTGATCAGCCTCGACGGCGACCTGAGGGCGAGCTTCGAGGAGGTCATGGCGGAGCTCCAGGACCCCAGCTGACGTCGGCCCGCTCGATCGCTTGGCACGCTAGCGGGCTCGCGTCGACTCAGCAGGACACGCAGTTGTGGTTGTTCTTGGCGCCCAGGCTCTCGAGCAGCTCGATGGTCGCCGGAAACGGGCTGATACGCTGAAACGGTCCGTTCGCCATGTCGACCGTGGTTCGTCCCTCCCTGCTCACCGCGGTCACGTCGGCCCCCTGCTCCACCAAGTAGAGGATCAACTCGTTGTCGCCCCGCGACGCGGCATGGTGCACGGCGTTGTAGCCGTTGTGGTCGCGCGCGTTCACGTCGGCCCCGAGCTCCTCGACCAGATACCGGACCGCGGGCAGCCACCCATCCGGCACGACACGATGGATGTTCGCCGCGTACCCCTCTCCGTAGCCGACCCCCGTGGCGGCGTGAATCGGATAGGCGCCGGGTCCACCGACCTCGACGGGCGGTAGGCCGGAGGGGTCGGGTCCCACGGTCGCCGGGCCGCGACCGAACCGGCCGCCCGCCGTCTTCATGGTCGGGATGTTCGGATCGGCTCCGTATGCGACCAGCATCTTCATGGCGTCGAGGTCGAGCGCGTAGGCGGCACGCCAGAAGGGCGTCGCGCCCATGCGATCCACACGCAGGTAATCGTCACCGAAGGTGGTGAACCAGAGCTGCTTGGTGAGACGGACATTCGGATCCACACCGGCCTCCAGGAACGCCTTCATGAGCTCCAGGTAGGTCACCTCCTGCTGCATGTAATCGGCGGGCTGCGGGTGCCGCGACTTCGGAATCCACTGCGTGTTGAGCGTCGTGTACAGCGGTGTAGCGTTCGCGTCCGAGGCGATCCCCGGGTCGGCCCCCGCCTCGAACAGCCTCATCGCCAGGTCGAAATGGCCGTTGATCGTGGCAATGAGGAGCGGCGTGGAGTGGTCTCCGCCGCTCTGCTGGTCGATGTCCACGCCGGCCTGGACGAGCGCCATCGCGGTCTCGATATGGCCTTCCCGTGCGGCCAGGTGCAGCGGCGACAGACCACCGTAGCCACCCACCAGCTGGGCGTGCGAATAGCGCGACGAGGGCACGCGATCGCGTTGCTGGTCGTTGATCTCCTCACGCGACGGAGCCCGGTCCGGGGTGCCGGCGCCGGCTGGCGGACCGCCGGGGCGCGCTCCGGGATCGGGCCGATCCCCCCGCTGCTGCGAGGGCGCGCCTGCGGAGCCTGGAGGTCCCCCTCGTCCGGCCGGGGCTCTCCCCTCGGCTGCGGCCATGATCTGCTGGTGGATCTGCTCCTGACGTGCCCGGTCCTCGCGGTCTTGGGTTTCGCGTTGGTCCATGTCCATCACGCGCGCGGTGAGCGAGGCGTCGGCCCCCGCCACCAGGAGGGTGCGCACGACGTCGGTGCGACCCGCGGCCGCGGCGTACATGAGCGGCGTTTGGAGCCATCGAGGCTCCTTGGCGTCGACCTCGGCGCCGTGTTCGAGCAGCGCCTGAACCGCTCGGAGGCTCCCGGAGGCCGCCGCGTAGTGGAGCGGCTGCACGCCGGCCGGTGACGTCCGGGCGCGCGCATCGGCCTCGCCCTCGAGAAGCACCTCCACGACGTTGGCCGCCCCCTTCTTCGCCGCGATGTGCAGCGGCGTGTAGGCGCCGACCCGGGTCACCGAGCCCGCGTTGGCCCCGGCCACCAGGAGCAGCTCGGCCATCTCGGGGTTGCCGTGCTCGGCGGCCCAATGGAGCCCGGTCATTCCGTCTCCCTGCGACGCGTTCACGTCTTCCCCGTCTCGCAGCAGCGACCGGACCGTCGCGACGTCGTTCTTCATGGCCGCGTCGGCGACCGGCGCTTCGGGCGCGCCTCCGCCCCACAGCACGAGGGTCGCCGCGAGGGCACCCCAGGCATGGGCTCGCAGCGAGGGGGACAGGCGGATCTTCGAGGCTCCAGTTGTCATGGTCGTCTCCCGCGCCTACCGGTCGGGCGCCGTGGTGCTCGGCATGGTGAGGGGCAGCTCACCGGTGCTGTCCCCGAAGCTGTCGATGTCGTCGTGGCCGAGGGTGTGCAACATCGACAACATCGCGTTGGCCATCGGCGTGCCGTCGGGCGCCTTCAGGTGGAGGTTGCCCTCGAGCTTTCCGTTGGCGTGACCCAATACGACGAGCGGTGCCCGCCGGTGGTTGTGGATGTTCCCGTCGGCCATGGGCGATCCGAAGACGATCATCGTCTTCTCGAGCAAGTCGGTGCCGCCCTCGTCGATGTCTTTCAGCTTCTGGAGGAAATACGGAAGCATGCTGACGTGGTATTTGTTGATGACCGCGAAGTCGAGGATTGCCGCCTCGCGCCCACCATGGTGCGACGCCGGGTGGAACGGCGTCTCCGTGCCGCTTTCCGGGTAGACGCGCGACGAAGCGTCGCGTCCTGTCTTGAACGAGAACACGCGTGTCATGTCCGAAGCGAACGCGAGCGCCTGCAGGTCGAACATGAGATGCATGTGCTCGGTGAACGAGTCGGGGACGCCCGCGGGGGCGCCCGGCAGCTCGCGCTCCTCACCCGACGAATTCTGGGCCTCGACCGACTGGATGCGCCGCTCGATCTCCCGCACGTTGTCGAGGTACCGATCCACGCGGTCGAGGTCCTGCGGCCCGAGTCGCCCACGCATGCGGGCCATGTCTTCGGTGATCCAATCGAGAATGCTCCCGCTCGTACGGCGGCGGCGGGCCCGCTCGGCGGGGGAGCCCCCTGCACCGAAGAGGAGGTCGAACGCGACGCGCGGATCGCGGATCATCGGCAGGGGCTCGGTCGGCGACGCCCAGCTGATCGAATCGGTGTAGACGCAGGAATAGCCGTAGGCGCATCCGCCCGCCTGATCCACGTTCTCGATACAGAGCTGCATGGAGGGGATCGGTGTGTTCTGCCCGAACCGGTTCGCGTAGATCTGATCGAGCGACGTTCCGACGTAGACGTCCGAGCTCTCGGTCTGCTTCGGATGCGACTGCGTGAGGTAGACCGAGCTCGACCGGAAGTGGTCGCCCCCGATCTCGTGCGGCTGGAACGCCTCGGCCATGCGGACATCGGTGTTGCTGACGATCGTCAGATAGTCGCGCCACGGATCGAGAGGAAGCAGCGCGCTCGGTGTGAGATCGAAGGCGCTGCCGACGTCGGCCGGCGCCCACAGATTCTGGCTCGCGCCCCACTCGTTGCTGCCCGCCGCCCCGTGCACGAGCTCGATGGCCACCAATCGCGTGGGGTCGGATTCGTCCAAGCCACGGCCCGCGCGAAGTCGACCGGCCGGGACCATGGCATCCAGAAACGGCAACGCCACGCTGGCACCCATTCCACGGAGGAAGGTCCGGCGGTGCATCTTCTGTCCGGTGATGAACTCCATGTCGTTCGTCTCCCCTAGGGGCTCAGTTCAGGTTGTCTGCCGCGACCGTGGCCGCGCTCTGCATGCGGAAGGCGTCGCTGCGAACGATGCCGATGAAGAACGACGACAGTCGGTAGTCGTCCCGTTCGGCGTCCCGTACGATCCGGCGGATCGTGGGCTGGTCGTAATACTCCACCCGTCGGCCGAGCGCGTACGCCATGAGGTTCGACGCGAACGTGCGCACCAGCGGAATCGGACGTTTCAGGAGTGCCTGCTGGAGTTCCACGGGACTCGTGATGGGCGTGCCGTCGTAGAAGTCGCCCCGCGTGTCGAGCGAGTTGCCGTTCTCACGGATGCGCCATTTGCCCGTGACGCCGTAACTGTCGAGCGCCAAGCCGATGGGGTCCATGAAGCGATGGCACGCGTTGCAGGTGGGGTTCGCGCGGTGGATCTCCATGCGCTCGCGCGTCGTGAGTACGCGACCCCCGTCCGACGCCTCGGTCTCCTCGAGATCCGGGACGCCCGGAGGAGGAGGAGGCGGTGGCGTGCCCATCAGCACTTCCATGACCCACTTGCCGCGAAGGACGGGTGACGTCCGCCCCGCGTGCGAGGTCAGCGTGAGAACGCTCGCGTGCCCCAAGACGCCGCGCCGACGGTCGTTGGGATACTCGACCCGGCGGAAGTCATCGCCGGTCACCCCCTCGAAACCGTAGTGACTCGCCAGGCGCTCGTTCACGAACGTGTAGTCCGCAGTGTACAGCTCGAACAGCGACCGGTCTTCCTTCACGAGATTCGTGAAGAAGAGCTCGGTCTCCTGTAGCATGTCGTCCGCGAGCTGCTGATGGAAGTCGGGCTCGAGACGGACGTCCGGGTGAACCTTGTCGAGGTCCTGCAGCCGTAGCCACTGGGCGGCGAACCGGGATCCGAGCGCCCGCGCCTTCGGATCGGCGAGCATCCGCCGGACCTGGGCTTCGAGCTCGTCGTCGTCGGACAGCTCCCCGCGCTCCGCCAGGTCGAGGAGCTCGGCGTCGGGTGGGGCACCCCAGAGGAAGTACGAGAGCCGCGCCGCGAGATCCTCGTCGGCGACGGGATACAGGCCTCGTCGATCCTCGTCGCTCGGCGCTTCCTCGAAGCGGAAGACGAAGTGCGGGCTGGCGAGCATCGCTTCCAGCGCGGTGCGGATTCCGATCTCGAAGCCGCCCTCGTCGCGGCCGTACTCGTAGAAGCCGAGGAGCGCCTCGCGGTCCTCCTCTCTGAGTGGACGGCGGAACGCCTGCGTGCCGAGACGCTCGATGATCGACTCGGCGCACGAGCGCTCTTCGCCGGGGCCCAGAGGACGGCACGTGAAGATCGCTCGCCGGATCGGCGTGTCGGAAACGCCAGTCACACTTTCCGGACCCACGATGACGAGGTCACGCATGTGCGGCAGCGACATGATGCCGTAGGTGCCAGCAATAGCCGTGCTGGCCAACGACCAATCGTGTGGCGAGATGAGATCCTGCACGGGGCCGTCCGCTTTCTCCAGGAACGCGGCGGTCACGCGGTGGGGTCCGGCGGTGATGTGCAGGGCGTCGGTACGCATCTCCACGCCGCCGGGGTTCGACACGTGCATCCACCGATCGATGTCGAGCAAGGCGACCCGCTCGCCGTCGATGGAGATCTCGACCCGTTCGGGATCGTCGGCGGTGGTGTTCAGGTTCGAGGCGCCGTTGCCGACGGCGGTTCCCGTGGTCTCGTGGTGAAACGAGAAGCGGAAGACGTACGCCCCGTCCGCCGGAAAGTTGTGCGTCACGGAAATGCCGCCGCGCGTCCCGTACGGAGCGCCCGGTACGCGCTCGGTCTGAGATGCCCAACGGGGCACCCGGTACTGCGCCTCTCGCGACGTCGCGTTCGGGTCGCCCACCGCGAGGCGGCTGATTTCGGCGGCGGCGTTCAGGTACGCGTCGAGCAGTGTGGGCGACAGCATCTGCGCGTCGGCGATGTTGTCGAAATTCGCGCTCTTCGTGTCCGGCGGGAGGTAGTCCGCACCGTCGATTTGGAGGCCCAGGAGGGCGTGCACGGAGGCCGCGTACTCCGCCTGGTTCAGACGCTGGAACGTCCGTCCGCCCGGGTTCGGATCGGCTTCGGCGGCACGATCGAGCCGGTTCTCCAGCGCTTCGACCAACGCCGTGAGCGTGTCACCGGCCGGCCTCGAGACGCCCGGAGGCGGCATCATCCCGGCGCGCAGCTTCACCACCATCTTCTCGGCGGTCGCGCCGTCGAGCTCGGGACGCGTCGCGTCGAATTCCTCGAGAGACAGGTTTCCGCGAAGGCGTCGATCGGAATGACAGCGGACGCAGTACTCCTCGATGACGTCGTTGTCGTCGACGGCGACGGGACCGGCACCGATGAGCGCCGCGGTCCCTTCATGCCCACCCACGTCGCTCGGCACGACACTCCCGACCGCACGTGCCCATCCGGGTCCCTGGGTGGTCGCGAGTTCGGTGCCCCCGAGGGTGATCACCAGTCCACCCGCCACCGCAAGCGAGACCATCGTTTTCATTCCGGTCATACCGTCTTTTCCCTCATCCGGCAGAAGTCGTCGACAACGGCATCCCCAGCGAGAACTCGCCTGTGCTGTCGCCGAAGCTGTCCAAGTCGTCGAGTCCGAGCTCGTGTAAGAGCGTCAGCATCACGTTCGCCATCGGCGTGCCGTCCGGCGCCTTGAAGTGAAGGTTGCCGTCCAGCGCACCGTTGCCCTTCCCCAACAAGACAAATGGGCACCGCCGATGGTTGTGGAGATTCCCGTCGGCCATCGGAGACCCGAATACGATCATGGTCTTTTCGAGCAGATCCGTTCCACCCTCGTCGAGCGCCTTCAGACGCTCGAGGAAGTACGGAAGCATGCCCACGTGGTACTGGTTGATCTTGTGGAAGTCGAGGATTGCTTCCTCACGTCCACCGTGGTGCGACGCCGGGTGGAACGGCCGATCCGTGCCACTCTCCGGGTACACCCGACCCGAAGCGTCCCGGCCCGTCTTGAAGGAGAAGACCCGCGTCATGTCCGAGGCGAAGGCGAGCGCCTGGAGGTCGAACATCAGGCGCATGTGCTCCTCGAAGGAGTCCGGCACTCCGGCCGGCGCGCCCGGAAGCTCTCGCTCCTCGCCCGTGGCGTTGCGCGCTTCGACCCCCTGGATGCGCCGCTCGATCTCGCGGACGGTGTCCAGGTAACGTTCCAGCCGCTGGGCGTCGTTTGCGCCGAGCTCCCGCTTGAGGTACGCGACCTCCCCGGTGATCCAATCGAGGATGGAGCTGTTCGTGCGGCGACGCATGGCTCGGTCTTCGACCGTTCCACCGGCGCCGAAGAGCATGTTGAACACCACGCGCGGGTCCCGGATCATCGGCAACGGCTCGCTCGGCGAGGCCCAACTGATGGTGTCCGTGTACACGCAAGAGTAGCCGTAGGCGCAGCCACCGGATTGGTCGACGGGCTCGATGCAGAGTTGCATCGACGGGATCGGCGTGTCCTGACCGAATCGGCCCGCGTAAACCTGGTCCATCGACGTGCCGGCGAAGACGTCGGAGCCTCGGGTCTGCTTCGGGTGCGACTGCGTCAGGAATACCGCGCTCGAACGAAAGTGATCGCCGCCGATCTCGTGGGCCTCGAACGCCTCGGCCATCCGAACGTCGGTGTTGCTCACGATCGTGAGGTAGTCGCGCCACGGATCGAGCGGGCTCAGCGCGCTGGTGGTGAGGTCGAAATCGCGCCCGACTTGCGGCGGATTCCAGAGATGCTGCGTGGCGCCCCACTCGTTGCATCCGGCCGCCCCGTGTACGAGCTCGATCGCCACGAAGCGGGTGGCATCGGCGGCGGCGCGGCCGGAGGCCGTGAGTCGCCCGGCCGGAACCATCGCGTCGAGGAAGGGCAGCGCGACCGTCGCACCCATCCCCCGAAGGAACGTGCGTCGTTCGATGTGGTTGCCGGTGATGAAGTTCATGGCCGGGAGACCTCGACTCGTTGCATGCGGAAGGCGTCGCTCGTCGCGACCCCACGAATGAAGGCGGAAATGCCGTACCCCTCGCTCGCTGCATTCCGGACGATCGCGCGGATGGTGGGCTGGTCGTAGTACTCGACCCTTCGACCGAGTGCGTAGGCCATGAGATTTTGCGTGAACGTCCGCATGAGCGGTTCAGGACGCTTCAATAGGGCGTCGACCAGCGCCGAAGGCGAATCGATCGACGTGCCGTCGTACAACTCGCCGCGCGTATCGAGAGGATTGCCGTGCTCTCGGATCCGCCACCGTCCCGTGACGTCGAAGGCATCGAGCGCGAGTCCGATCGGGTCGATGAAGCGGTGACAGGAGTTGCACGTCGGATTCGCACGGTGGGCCTCCATCCGCTCGCGCGTCGTGAGCGTGCGGCCCTCCGACGCGGCGTCGGTCTCCTCCAGGTCCGGCACGCCCGGAGGGGGTGGCGGGGGAGGCGTGCCCATGAGCACCTCCATGACCCATTTTCCACGGAGGACGGGCGACGTGCGATCCGCGTGGGACGTCAACGTGAGCACGCTGCCGTGCCCGAGCACGCCGCGCCGACGGGCGTCCGGGTATTCGACACGGCGAAACGCACGCCCTGTCACCCCCGGAATCCCGTAGTGGGCGGCCAGTCGCTCGTTCACGAAGGTGTAATCGGCCTGATAGAGGTCGAAGACGCTCCCGTCGCGCCGGACAAGGTCGGTGAAGAACAGCTCGGTCTCGCGGCGCATGGCGTCGGCGAGCTGCTGGTCGAAGTCGGGGAACCAGTAGGAATCCGGATGCACCTTGTCGAGGTCCTGAAGCCGGAGCCACTGCGACGCGAAGCGCGTGCCGAGCGCCTCCGCGCGCGGATCCGCGAGCATGCGATCGACCTGGGTGCTCAGCTCGCCGGGGTCGCCGAGCCGGCCCTCGTCGGCGAGTCGTCGGAGCTCGGCGTCGGGCGGCAGCGCCCAGAGGAAGAACGAGAGGCGACTCGCGAGCGCGTGGTCGCTGATGCGGTACACGCCGCCCGGGCCGGCCTCCTGCGCGGGCCGCTCGAAGCGGAAGACGAAGTGCGGGCTGGCCAGGATCGCTTGGAGTGCCGTCCGGACGCCGATCTCGAAGCCGCCCTCCTCTGCGCCCTCGTCGTAGAAGGCCAAGAGCGCGTCCGCGTCCCGGTCCGTAAGAGGTCGGCGGTATGCCTCGGCACCGAGGCGGGTCAGGATCGCGCTCGCGCACGGGCGTTCTTCGCTCGGTCCCACTGGGCGGCAGGTGAAGATCCGATCCCGGACCGGGTGCTGCGACACGCCCGTGACCCGATACGGACCGCCGATCACGAGATCCCGCAGATGCGGAAGCAACGTGAGCCCGTAGCCTCCCATTCCCGTGTGACGATCCGCAATCGACCAGTCGTGCGGCGAGAGGAGGTCGTCGACGGGACCCTCCGCGGTTTCGAGGAACGCCGCCGTTACACGGTGCGGGCCAGCCCGTATGGCGATCGGCGCCGTCTTCATCGAGATCTCCCACGGGTCGGCGTAGCTGAGCCACGAGTCGACCTCGAGGAGCGCGGCGCGCTCGCCGTCGATCGAGATCTCGACCTGCTCTCCACGCGCGAGCTGCCCCGCGAAGCCGTCACCGGTGGTGGTGTGATGGAAGTAGATCGAGAAGACGTAGTCGCCGTCCGCCGGGAAGTTGTGCACGACGGACGTGCCCCCGCGTGTTCCGAACGGGGCACCGTCCACGCGCTCCGTCTGTGACGCGTATCCGGACACCGTGTAGGTCGCCTCGCTCGGCGTCGCGGTGGGGTCCCCGACCGCAAGACGCGCGAGCTCGGCCGCGGCGTTCAGGTACGCGTCGAGGAGCGTGGGCGACAGCATCTGCACGTCGGCGATGTTGTCGAAGTTCTCGCTCTTCGTGTCGGGCGGTAGATACGCGCCCGGATCGATCTGCAAACCGAGCAGCTCGTGAATCGACGCGGCGTACTCGGCGCGATTCAGACGTTGAAAGGTGCGCCCACCCGGATTCGGCCGGTCGGCGGCGGCACGATCGAGCCGCGCCTCGAGCGCCTCCACGAGCTGGACCAGCGTGTCCGCCGCGGGTCGGGACACGCCCGGAGGCGGCATCATCCCGGCGCGCAGCTTGACGACCATCCGCTCGGCGATCTCCGCGTTGTCCTCTGGGCGGAGCGCGTCGAAACGCTCGAGCGACAGATTCCCGCGGAGACGTCGCTCCGAGTGGCATCGGACGCAGTACTCCTCGATGACGACGTTCTCGTCGAAGCCCCCCGACCGCGCGTCGGCCGCCGGCTGCGAGGCGGCCAATTGCGAGACGGCCGGGTGCATGACGCGCACGCCGGAATCGGACGCGCCGGTGGCGGGTCGGGACTCTGGAGCCCCGACCGACAAGACCACGAAGCCGCTGGCCACAAGAAGCCACGCGGACACCGTCTTGGCGCCGGTCATCGATTCATGTGCCTCGTCGCGCGGCCCGGCGGAAACGGGCGCGGGAAAGAGCGAGCCCCCGGTCGGACGTCCCATACGGGCGACCCTTCGACCCAGGAGCACTTTGCGGAAAATACCGTCCGACCGACGTCGGGACCAGCGATGCGCTCCCTCGTTTGCGGGCCAACGATGCCCTCGGTACCGTTTCGCATGATTACGACTCTCCGCCGCCTCGCCATCGGGCTCGCCCTCGTCGCCGCCGGCTGCGAAGCCACCGACGGCACCTCCACCACCGCGTTCACCGGCGCCACGGTGTGGGATGGAACCGGTTCGCCCCCGATCGCCGACGCCACGATCCTGGTCCGTGAGGGTCGCGTCGTCTCGGTCGAATCGAATGGCGCCGTTCCCTCCGGAGCCACCGAGATCGGGCTCGACGGTCGGTACGTGGTACCCGGACTCGTGAACGCACACGGCCACGTGAGCGGGGCGTGGGCCGACGGGGACGTCGTGGGCGAGCTCGAGCGGGTCCGTGGCGACCTGGAGCTCTTCGCGCGCTACGGGGTGACCACCGTGAACAGCCTCGGCGACGGGGAGCCCGTCGTGGCCGCCCGCGACTCCGCCTCGGACACGGACCCCCGCGCACGACTGCGCGCGGCCGGTCCCGTCATCACCGCCGAGGAGCCAGCCGCCGCTCGCGAGGCGGCGCTCGACAACGCGGAGATGGGTGTCGACTGGCTGAAGCTCAGGGTGGACGACAACCTGGGCACGTCGGCGAAGATGCCGTGGAACGCCGTCCAGGCGGTCCTGACGGTCGGTGACGAGACGGGGATCCCCGTCGCCACGCACCTCTTCTACCTCGAGGACGCGAAACGCCTCCTCGAGATGGGCACCGCCATGGTCGCCCATTCCGTTCGAGATCGCCCCGTGGACGCGGCGTTCACCGATCGACTGCGGGCCTCGGGCGTGTGCTACGTGCCGACGTTGACGCGCGAGGTGAGCACCTTCGTGTATGCCGATCGGCCCGAGTTCTTCGACGATCCGTTCTTCATCCGTTTCGCGAACTCCGAGGAAGTCGCGCGACTGTCCCAAGCCGATTTCATGCGACGCATGGCCGACAGCCCGACCGCCGCAGGCTATCGGGAGGGGCTCGCCCACGCGAAGGAGAACGTAAAGACGCTCCACGATGCCGGGGTCATGGTCGCGATGGGCACGGACGCCGGTCCCGCGGGCCGCTTCCCCGGCTACTTCGAGCACATGGAGCTGTGGATGATGGTCGACGCCGGGCTCTCGCCCGCGGACGCCCTGCGGAGCGCGACGGCGGTGGCCGCCGAGTGTGCGCGGGTCGACGACGTCGGCACGCTCGAGCCGGGGCATTGGGCCGACTTCTTGGTGCTTGGCGAAGATCCGTTGGTCGATATCCGTGCGACGCGGAGCCTGGAGCGGGTCTACATCGCGGGCGCCCGGGTAGCACCGGATGGGCCCGGCGGCTGAGGGGCTTCGACCGGAGGAGCTGGCGCGTCAGCTCCTCTCGCTAGGGGTCGAGCCCGGCGGGGTCCTCCTGGTTCACACGTCGTTTCGGGCGCTCCGACCCGTCGACGGCGGACCCGGAGGGGTGATCGTCGGGCTGCGCGAGGCCCTGGGCCCGGAAGGTACCCTGGTCATGCCCTCGTGGTCGGCCGAGCGCGGTCCGCCCTTCGACCCCTCACGCTCCGAGAGCGCGCCCGACCTCGGCGTCGTCGCAAGCGTCTTCTGGAAGCTGCCGAACGTCCGCCGAAGCGATCATCCACACGCCTTCGCGGCGATCGGGCCGCGAGCGACGGACGTGCTTCGCGACCCGCTCCCCCTCCCGCCCCACCGACCCGAGAGTCCGGTGGGCAGGGTGCACGAGCTGGACGGGCAGGTGCTCCTGCTCGGGGTCGATCACGACGCCGACACCACGATCCACCTCGCGGAGGTGGTCGGGGGTGCCCCGTACCGCGTCCCGAAGCAGTGCACCATCCTGCGCGACGGCCGACCGTTCGTGATCGAGTACGGGGAAAACGACCACTGCTGCCGGCGATTCAAGGCAGTGGACGACTGGCTCGAAGGCGCGGGCGCTCAGACCCGGGGCCCGGTGGGCCGGGCGATCGCCCGCCTCGCGCGTTCCCGGGACATCGTCGACGTCGTGGTCGATCGGCTCGCGTCGGACCCGCTCGTCTTCTTGCACGAGCCGGACGAGGGATGTGCCGACTGCGACGAGGCTCGCGCTACCGTACCCGCCGCCTGACGACGCCGTGCCTGACCGCCGGACTCGCCGCTGCCTTCGACCACTAGTTGTCGCATCGCCCTGGGAGGTTCAGATGCGCCGGAGTCGCGTGATCCGGTTTGGGCAGGCCTTACGTATCTCCCGTTAGAAGCCACTCCCACGCGAATCGGCCTGTCGCCCGGCACTGTGGGACTTCAATTGGCCGCCGGAGGCTCGCATGACCGTAGACATGCCCCAAGCCCGTCTGATCGCCGCCCTGGGCCTGAGCGTCTTGCTCGGCGCCTGTTCCGATTCGAGCCCGGCGGCCCCCGGCGAGGACGTCGCCCGGCTCGACCTGGATCAGGTGGCCGTCGAGCTCGAGCTTCGCGACAGCCTTCAGATCAACGCCGCCGCTTTCAGCCCATCCGGCACCCTGCTTGGCAACCCAACGATCACCTGGACCAGCAGCGACAGGACCGTCGCCACCGTGTCGGACAACGGTCTGGTCACGGGAACGGGGGCCGGAGTCGCGACGATCACGGCAACGGCCGACGCGGCTTCAGCCCAGGTCCGCGTCACGGTCGTGGGCTACAACATCGCCGCCAACGTCGCGGTCATCGACTCGACGGCTCTCGATCTGCTCAGCGACAGTACCGAGCGATCCACGGGTACCTACCGGTTCCAGATCCTGCAGCGGCCCGCACCGACGTTCGAGATCGGCACAGTCATGGTCGGCACCCAAGATCTGGGCTTCCTTCGCCGGGTCACGTCCGTCTCTACGGCGGGCGACGTGATCACGCTCCAGACCACGCAGGCCGCCCTCAGCGACGTCATCGAGGAAGGCTCGCTGGACACCACCATCGACCTCATCTTCAGCGCGGGTGCACCCAGCCTCATCGGTCCTGTGACACCCGGCGAGGTCCGGTGGGGAGCGGCCACGTTCACGCCGCTCGTACCCGGTGCTACGCTCACTGCGGCTGGCATCGCCCTGAGCAACCTCGACATATGCAAGTTGCTCGAGACTCAGGGCGGGCCCGGCTGTCCCTCGGCGATCAAAAAGCTCGAGATCAAGACCGGCACGTTGGACTTCGGTCCGTCGTTCGACCTTAGCGCAAGCTGGAGCGGCTTGTCATTGTCGAGCTTCGAAGGCGTCGTCGACGGCACCGTCAAAGCCGACTTCGACCTTGTCCTGCAGGCGGAAGGGAGCATCTCACCCATCAAGCCCCAGATCGACATCGCGGAGATCACCCGCCCGTTCTACGCGATGATCGGACCCGTGCCCATCATCGGCTACGTCGAGCTCGGCCTCAAGGGCGGTCTCGAGGCGAAGGCCACGGCCAAGGGCTCCATCGAGGCCGGCTTCACCAACACCCATTCCGTCAGGGTCGGCGCCAACTGGTCCGACAGCGGAGGCTGGTCCCCCGTCTTCGAAAGCGACCGCACCTTCGACGCCAAGTTGCCGTCCCTCGCCGAGGGCACGCTTTCCGCTCAAATCGACGTCGAGACCACCCTGTTTCTCAAGCCCGAGCTCAAGATCATCTTCTACGGCCTCGTCGGGCCCTTCGCCAACATCGAGCCATTCGGCAAGTTCACCCTCACGTTCGGCACCGCTGCTTGCGGCATGAAGAGCGAGGCAGGGATCAACAGCGAGATCGGGTTTACCATCCCATTCCTCGACTCCAAGGTCGGCAACTTCTCCCACAAGAACGCACCCTGGTTCAACTGGCCTGGTAGGAACTGGGACTGCCCCCTTGGCTCCCTGGACATCGCCGCCGTCACCACCGGCGCGAGTCCCGACACCGACGGCTACTCCATAGTCGTCGACTCCAAGAGCAAGGGCACCGTAGGCTCCAACGCCGAGACCTCGCTTCCGTTCATCGAGGTCGGCATACGCTCGGTCACCCTCGAAGGCATCGCGTCGAACTGCACCGTCGTCGGAGACAACCCCAGAGAGGTCACCGTCAATACTGCAACGGCCACTGCAGTGACCTTCGAGGTCGAGTGTGCCGACCCCGGGGGGAATCTTACGGTGAGCCTCCGCACCACCGGCACGAACCTCGATCCCGACGGCTACCGCGTCCTCGTCGACCGCACGCACAGCCTGCCGGTCGCCATCAACGGCACAGCACTCTTCGAGGGGATGGCCTCGGGCGACCATGAAGTCGTCCTCGACGGCCTGGCCCCTAACTGCGTCGTCGTCGGATCCAACCCCCAGACCGTGGCGGTGCCGCCCGGCACCGACGTCACCGCCTCCTTCGAAGTGACCTGTGCCGCGACTCAGCTCGTGGTCCGCACGGAAACCACGGGGCCACCTGCCAGCATCGACTGGTCCGCCAGCGTCCACGGCGGCGACACCCAGCCCATCGGACCCAACGATCAGGTCACGTTCGATCTCGCGGCCGGAAGCTATCAGGTCGAGATCCTCGGCCTGCCGTCCAACTGCGCCGTGGATGGGTCCAACCCTCGTACGGTCCTGCTCGACGCCACGGAGATCACCGAGACGTTCGTGGTAAACTGCGCGGGCGGGGGGATCTCCATCACCGTCACCACGGAGGGCGACCCAGCACCGGCCACTTCCTACACTGCCCAGGTCGACACCCTCACCAAGAGCATCGCCACCGACGGCACGGTCGATTTTCTGGACGTGGCCGAGGGCGCGCACGACGTGCTCCTCACCGACGTCCCGGCGCACTGCCTCGTCCAGGGCGAGAACCCGAGAAGCGTTGACGCGCCCGGCTCCACCAACTTCGAGGTAGTCTGCGAGCAGCCTACGCTGTGCCTGAGTCCTCCCGATGGGCATCAGATCCAGAGCGAGGTGACCACCGACTGGGACGCGAGCGAGCCGATGCCCACGATGACGCCGACAATCGTGAAAGAAAACTACGGCGATATCGAAGCAATGTCCGAGCTGAGTAACATGACGGGGGATCAGTCGGCGACTGTTTTCGCTCAGGTATTCTGGGACGACTGGTGGAACTTCATCCCGGTCGACGAAACGCGGCTAGGTGAGTCCGCGATCATGAAGCTCCGTGTCAGCGGGCTGCTGCAGCGAGAGGCCGACCCGGATGGCCGAAGCCACGCTTACTTCAACGCGATGGGTTTCGGCGGGCTGATCTTGGAGATCGAGGGTGGCGACACCGCGACGGGCGTCGTCGTGGACGAGCCTGTGGAGATGCCGATCACGCTCGGTACCTGGAACGGTGCTTCGGGTTGGGTCAGAGCCACCGCCGCCAGCAACTGGCCGGGGACCGCGCCTTCGGCCAGAGTCGCGCAGCAGATCCAGGTGGTGGATGTCATCGACACCCTCGGGCGCAGCATCCCCATCCGCCAAATGTGCACTGCCAGCGGTACCGACTACAGGTAAGGAGCGCGCGCTCGAGCCCATCCGTGCCAACCGGACGCTCGAGCGCGGCTGTGTCTGCAGCGGACGTCGGAGCCGCGCCTCAACGCGGCATCGAGTAGCGTTCCAGATAGTTGAGGTCGAAGTCGTCGAAGGTCACGACATAGACCGTGCCGTCTCCGAAGCCGACGATCCTTCGGTCACCAGGGAGCGCATAGCTGTCGACTCGCGCGCCGCTCCGGTCGAACACGTCGTAGGTGGTGTCTTCACCCGCGGGCATGTGGCGACGGATCCACGCGCGGGATCCGCCATCGACCACGATGCGCCCGCTGTCGAACGGCGGCTTGACGTCCGGCCATTGGTACTGGGAGATCTCACGCTGGCGCGTCATGCCGCCTCCGCCGCGACTGAACGACGTGCGCATGGCGCCTCCGTCCGTCATCTCGATGGAGATTCCGATACCGCCACCGGTCCGGCCCTGCGAGTCGACCCACTCCTCTTTCTCGGGCGTGCCGATCGACACGGGATCATACGCAACGGCGGGGCCGGCGGTCATCGTGCCGTCCGCACCGAACCACTCCACGTGGTAGTCGCCGGAGCGGGCCACGACCACCGAACCATCCGGCGCCACGCCCCACGCGTCTTCCATCGAAAGCGGCACCTGCTGGATGCTCACGGATTGGTTGTTCGGCCCACCCGACACCGTGCGCACCCGGTCGGCGAGCTTGAACTGGGCGATCGTGTCGATCGCCAAGGAGCCGCGCTCGACCCGGAGGACCGCGCCGGAGTCCGGGAGGCTTCCCATTCCGGCGCCCATCGATCGAGAATAGACGTTGCCGTCTGCGTCGACCCCCTGCGGAATCGCCACCACCAACCCCGAACGGGGATCGCCCGACGACAGAGGAGAGGTCGGCCCGAAGCCCAGATCCGGGCCCATGGTGATCATCCGCCCATTGCCCAGGTCGACGAGGAGCGTCGAGTCTCCGGGAAGCGCCCAAACCGCGTCGGGCTGGCGATACTCCTCCGGCCCCTGCCCCTCCGTGCCGATCTGCGAGCGCGTGCCGGCTTCGAGATCGACGTGGTACAGGGCCCCGCCGAGCGGGTCGGCCACGAGGACCGTGCCGTCGCCGAGCTCACGCACCGTCTGGATCGCCCCGAAGTCCTCGGGGAACGTCGCGGTGGGGGTCCCGAGCGTTCCATCCGCGGAGACCTGGCCTCCATCCGAATCTCGGGCGAACGCCTCGGCGTCGTCCGAGGGCGCGCACGCCGTCAGCGGCAGAAGAGCGACCAGGAGAGGCGCCGGCAATCGTCGACGAACGTGCGGAGCGGCCATCGGATTTCTCCTCGGGGGAGGTGGTTCGAGGATGGAGCGTGGAAGGTCGTGCATGTCAGGTATAGTCATAGATGCGCACGCGCTTGGGCAGCGTTGCCTCGCCTCGCGTGCCGGTTCTGGGCGGTTGCGCGTCTCGGCCTAGATGTTCAGCTCGTGCGCCTCTCCCGCCCCCCTCGGAACGCGGATGAGGTCGACGAGGACCTGCACCTGGGGCGGTGGCTCCGGGGTGAACCGCGACACGACGACGGTGATCGTGAAGTTCAGCAACATCCCGACGGTGCCGATGCCCTCGGGGCTGATGCCGATCCACCAATGCTCGGCGCTGTTCAGCTCCGGATGCATGAAGTTGAAGTACACGATGTACGCCGCCGTGAACGTGATTCCCGCGATCATGCCGAGGATCGCCCCTTCCCTGGTCGTACGCTTGGAGAAGATCCCCAGGATGATGACCGGGAAGAACGAGGACGCCGCCAGGCCGAACGCGAACGCGACCACCTGCGCGACGAAGCCGGGCGGATTCATGCCGAAGTAGCCAGCGACGAGCACCGCCAGCCCGGCAGCGATTCGCGCCGCGAGCAGCTCCTGCTTTTCGGTGATCTGCGGCATCAGGCTCCGCTTCAAGAGATCGTGACTCACCGCGGACGAGATCACGAGCAAGAGGCCCGCGGCCGTCGACAGCGCGGCGGCGAGACCACCCGCGGCGACGAGACCGATGACCCATCCCGGAAGATCGGCGATCTCCGGGTTGGCGAGCACCATGATGTCTCGATCGACCGTGAGCTCGTTGGTCTCGGCCGAGGCGGGCCCCACGTACTGGATGAGCCCGTCGCCGTTCGCGTCTTCGAAGCTCACCAGCCCGGTCGCCTCCCAGTTGGTGAACCACTCGGGCACCTCCGAATACGGCACTTCGTCGACGCTGGCGATGAGGTTCGTTCGCGCGAACACCGCGACCGCGGGTGCGGTCGTGTACAGAAGGGAGATGAAAAGGAGCGCCCATCCCACCGAGATCCGCGCGTCACGCACCCGCGGGACGGTGTAGAATCGGATGATCACGTGCGGTAGCCCCGCGGTCCCGACCATGAGCGCCGCGGTAATGAAGAAGACGTCGAGCGTGGACTTGGAGCCGCTTGTGTACGGCGCGAATCCCAGCTCGGCGTGGAGTCCGTTGAGGCGCTCGAGGAGCGCCACACCGGTGGCCTGGTCCACGCCCCCGAGTCCGAGCTGGGGAATCGGGTTGCCGGTGATCATGATCGAAAGGAAGATCGCCGGCACCATATACGCGAAGATCAGCACGCAGTACTGCGCAACCTGCGTATAGGTGATCCCCTTCATTCCGCCGAGCACGGCATAGAAGAAGACGATCGCCATGCCGATCGCGACGCCGAGGTTGATGTCGACCTCGAGGAAACGACCGAAGACGATGCCCACCCCGCGCATCTGGCCGGCGACGTAGGTGAACGACACGAAGATCGCGCACACCACCGCGACGATCCGGGCGACCTGGGAGTAGTAGCGGTCCCCGACGAAGTCCGGCACGGTGAACGCGCCGTACTTGCGCAGATACGGCGCCAGCAGGAGGGCCAGCAGAACGTAGCCGCCCGTCCACCCGAGGAGGTAAACGGAGCCGTCGTATCCCATGAACGAGATCAGCCCCGCCATCGAAATGAACGAGGCCGCGCTCATCCAGTCGGCCGCGGTCGCCATCCCGTTCGCGAGCGGGGAGACCCCGGTGCCCGCGACGTAGAAGTCCTGGGTCGTCGAAGCCCGCGACCAGACCGCGATCCCGATGTAGAGCGCGAAGGACGCGGCCACCAGGAGAAATGTCCACGCCTGGACGGTCATGCGTCGCTTCCTTCGTCGACCTGGAACTCGAGATCCAGCCGATTCATCAGCCAGACGTACACGAAGATCAGGACGACGAAGACGTAGATGGCGCCTTGCTGCGCGAACCAGAACCCGAGCGGATAGTTCGTGCCCGGAAGCGTGAGCGCGTTCAACGCCTCTGCGAATACGATTCCGCACAGGTACGAGACGGTGAACCAGATCGCGATCATGATGCCCACGTAGCGGATGTTTCGGCGCCAGTACTCCTCGTGGCGCGCGACGGTCTCGGGGTCGGTCACGGAGGGGCGTCCCGCCGCCTCTCCGAAGTGCGGACGTTCACTCATCAGTGCTCCCAGTCCTTCTCGCCCGCGTGAACCGCGACGGCGAGACGGTTGTCCCGGGTCGGAAGTGGACAGGTGGCGTAGCCCGTCCAGACGCAGGGAGGGTTGTACGCCAGGTTGAAGTCGAGCACGACGCGCCCGTCGGCGTCCGGCCGATCGAACCAGACATATCGCCCCCCGCCGTACGTCTCGTCACCGCTCGTCGCGTCGGCGAAGACCATCATGAAACGATCGCTGTCGGGAGCCCCGGTGACGTCGAGCGTGTGACGTTCACCGTCGATCCAGAATTCCAGATACGCGGGAGAGGAAGACTCCGACGACGTGCCGAGCACGTTCGGGACCATGACCGTCTTCTCGTGTGGAACCCACCGAGCCGTGACGCGCCAGTCGGTGCTGGTCGGATACCGTTCGATCCCGTCGAAGACATCGTACACCGGGCTCTCGTTGTCTCGGACCCGAAGCGCCTTCTCGTCTCCCCGACTCACCAAGATCCAGTTGATGGGCCCGTGTCGGAGTACGATCGACTTCCCGTCGCCCGCCGAGCCGAGCGCCTCTTCTTCGATCCTGGGGTCGGTCGACACGTCCGGCGGAATCGCACCCGATCCGGCCGGGAGACTCAGCGTGGAGTCGATGCCCATCGTGACGGCGACACCCGGCTCGGCCACGAACCGGACGTCGTCTCCGGACCGAACGATCCGGCCGACGACGGGCGCGGCCTTGTCGGCCGGGAGCACGAGATCGGCGTCGGCGGAAGAGCCGAGTGTCGTTTCACCCTCCGGGAGCCAATGGAGCGCGATCAGCGACAACCACGAGTCGGGCGCCTCGAGCTCGGCGACCCGCGCCTCGTGGAAGGATGCGATCGCGTGGCGGTGCACCTCCGGGTCGACGGGCACCGGGTCGGGTGGCGACGAGCAGGCGACGAGCACCAGCCCTGCGAGGATTGCACCCGATCGCCGGGGCCGAGCCGAGAAGGACCTCAGCCGGGACACACGCCCGGCAAGTTCCCGCGGCGCTGGCCCCGTCGTCGTCAACGTCCGCTCCCCCACGGCCTGGGCTCCAGGCCCTGGAGTGGCCGCTCGACCTCCGTGGGCCTCGTCGCTTCCCGGGTCGCCAGGTTGTAGCGGTCCCCCGGCGCGAGGAAGTAGAACTGCCCGCCGGACGCGGTCGTGGTCCGGTTGTCGTAGATGAGCGCGTACGACCGGCCGATGACCTGGAAGCGGTCTCCCTGCACCACGATCGCGGTATCCTCGTCCAGCCCGATCCCGAGGAGCTCGGGGTGGGCCTCGATCACCTCGATCATGTCGAATTGACGGTTCCGCTGCAGGACGTGTTGGTCGATCCCGACGTTGCGCAGGTAGCCGAAGCCCCGCTGATGGTCGCCCATCATGACGGTGTTGCTGCCTGTGTCTCCGCGCACCAGGAACGAGCCCTGGATGGACGCGCCGGCGGACGACCCGCCGATGACGCCACCGCGATCGAGCACTTCCTGGAAGGCCTGCTCCGTCTTCGTGCCGCCGTAGGCGTCGACGAGGCGCCACTGACGCCCACCGAAGAAGAAGACGCCGCCAGCCGTCTTCAGAGGCTCGATGAAGGCCTCGGTATCGGCGACCGCGGGGTCGACCGTATGCAGCAGCGTCAGGTTGCGCGCACCCGCGGCGCGCCAGGCGTTGAGGCCACCGTAGAACTCGTCGTACTCCTCCGCCCCGCCCGCCGTGGGCACGAGGACGATGTGCGCGTCGGGTCCGCCGGCCAATGCGATGAAACGCTCGTAGATCTCGGGAGAGCGCATCGCTCCACCCACGACGACGAGCGAGCCGTTCTCCGGTCCGACCTGCGGGGGTGCGGGCGAGACGTCCTGCGCGCCGAGGCCGGTGGTGCCGAGCAGCGCGAGCCCCGCGCCGAGAGTAGCCGCCCGTGCGAGCGCCGCGGCCCGCTCCCTTGTCGTCATGACGTCGTCGGGTCGAAAGATCATAGAGCCTCCATCAAGTCGAAGATCCGTAGACTTGTCGTTCCACTTCTCCGTGGATCCGTTCGAGCGTAGCGGTCGAGGGGCCGGGCGTCACGGCGGACACACCGACGGCGGCGACCGAGTTCACGAGAAGCGACCAGATCCCGCCGTGCATTCCCATGGGGTGGGGAATCACCACGAGCGTGACGTACAACGTGGCCAGCCCTGCGAAGAGACCGGCGAGCACGCCGAGTCGCGTCAACGTGCGCGGGCCCGGGAAGCACACGCCCAGGATCGCGGGCATGAGCTGCAGCGCGCCGGCCCCGGAGAGCGTGACCAGGACCACCAGGAAGTCGAACGTCTGAACCGACAGTACATAGCCCACCACGAGGAGCGCGGCCACGAAGCCCCGCCCGACCCACACGTAATGGCTCTGCGTTGCGTCCGGGGCGAAGTAGCGCTGGTACACGTCGCGGGTCAGCACGGTCATGTTCGCGTGCAGGATCGAGTCCAGCGTCGACATCGCCGCCGCCGTGGCGCCGGCCAGGATCAGGCCGGTCAGGATCGGCGGCGCGTGCGCGAAGAGCAGCTCGGGGAAGATCTGGTCCGGGATCTCGAGTCCGGGCATGGCGACCGCCCCGCCCAACCCGACCAGCGCCGCGGGAATATAGAGCGTCATGAGGTAGATCGGCGTCGTCGCCCCGAGAAGCTTGATGGTCTTCGCGTCGACCGCCGTGTAGTACCGGATCATCATGTGTGGCTGGAAGATGATTCCGAACGACAGCGTGATCGTCATGCCGATCCACATGCCCGGCGTGAAGAATCCGCGCGGCCCGGGCAAGCTGAGCAGGTCCGGTCGTTGCGCCTGCACCTGCCGCCAGAGCTCCAACGGCCCCCCGAAGAGCTCGTACGCGAGGTACATCGCCCCGACCCAGACCGCGACATACATCCAGATGCCCTGGATGACGTCCGTCCAGTAGACGGCTCGCAGCCCGCCGGCCATCAGATAGGCCGCCGCGACGACCAGGAGGATCAGCGTACCGAGCTCGAAGGAGATTCGACCACCCGACGCCACATTGATGATGTAACCGAGGCCCTGCGCTTGGACCTGGATGTAGAGGATGGTGAAGACGACCGATACGATCGCGACCACGACCCGAACCGCCTCCGACTCGTAGAAGTCGGCGAGCATGTCGGCCGGCGTGATGTATCCGAACGCTTTGCCGAGCGCCCAGATCCGAGGCCCGAGGACGTAGGTGATGGCGCCAACCAACAGCGTCCACGTTCCGGCCGCCCAGAACCCGATCCCGTGCGTGTAGAAGAAGCCGCCCGAGCCGAGGAAGGCGAAGGCCGAGTGGAAGGTCGCCACCACCGTCAGGTACAGCACGATGAAGCCGGCCTTGCGCCCGTAGAGGAGGAAGTCCTCCATGTCGACCGTCATGCGCCGATTCGCCACCACACCCAAAACGATCGTGGCGAGCAGGTAGACGAAGATCAGCGAGGTCGCGACGACCCAGGGCTCCACCCTCACACCCCCCTGCGGAGCGCCCAGACGAGCACTCCGACCAGCGCGCAGTAGATCGCGAGCAAGACGACGAAGAAGAGGGGGAAGCCGCCGATCCACGACTCCGGCCGATCCCACAGCGCGTGCGTGATCGGAGGCATCGCGAGGAAGAAGAGCGCGACGAACGACACGGTCGCGATCCACCCGTCACGGGTGCGAGGAATGAAGTGAGACTTCGGGGCAGTGGGCGGCATGGCGGGCGAACATGAACCGCCATCCCGCGCCGCGCCACCTGGGGAGATTCGAGTGTCCCCGAGAGATGACACTCAGCCACGCCTTCCAACCGCACCCAAGAGACATTCAACTCACTGCTGTAAAACGACTTAACTCCTTCGGACGGCCGCGGCACACGTCCTGCACTTCATGTGTGCAGAAATCTCTAGGAGGAACCATGGGACGGATTGCGAAGACGGTCTTGGTGTCGGCCCTGCTGCTCGCCAGCGTGCAGCCGGTCGACGGGCAGCGGCGCCACAGGGACGCGCACCGCAGCGGACCGGGTGGGGTCTTCGGCGTCAGCTTCGTCGCCGCCGACGCCGTGGGTGATTTCGGTACGGTGGTAGACCAAGGCTTCGGTGCTCAGTTCACCGCCGGCTTCCCGATGGCGGCCGACGGCCACCTCCGTCTGCGTGCCGATCTCGGGTTCGTCGTATACGGGCTCGAGCGTCTCCACTACTGCGGGATCTCGTGCCGCGTGACGTCCGAGCTCACGACGACGAACAACATCGTCCACGTGGGGATCGGGCCCGAGGTGGTTTTCTCGAGTGGTCCCGTGCAGCCCTACCTCTTTGGCACGGCTGGCGGCTCCTTCTTCGTGACCTCGTCTTCCCTGGACGATCACGACGGGTATGGCCCGTACCTCCAGACGACGAATTACTCGGACGGGGTCTACTCGCTCAAGTACGGCGGCGGCCTCCGGATGCGGGTCGGCGGCCATCACAGGCCGGTCTTCATCGACCTCGGGGTGGAGCGTCACGACAACGGCATCGTCGACTACCTCACGCGCGGCGACATCGTGGACAACCCCGATGGAACGGTCACGCTCTTCCCGAACCGAAGCGACGCGGACCTCGTGACCTTCCGACTCGGCGTGGCCTTCCGGATCCACTAGAGCTGACGACGAACGAGACGCCGTGGCGCGGGGGCTGCTTCCGCTCCGGACCGGTCACCACCCCATGGGAGTGGCACCCGCCCACGGTCGTCTAACGATCGAGCACGCGGCGCACCGCTGCGCGATCGACCTTCCCGTTCGGGTTGCGCGGTATCTCTCCGTCGAGCTGCCACGTGCGCGGTAGCTTCGCGGGGGAGAGCGTCTCGCGGAGGTGGCGCTCCAGCTCCTCCAGGTCGAACTCACCGACCACGGGCTCGACCCACGCACCGACGCGCTCCCCCCATTCCTCGTCGGGAATCCCCACGACACACGCGTCAATCACGGTAGGGTGCGCCCGAAGCGCCTCTTCGACTTCGACCGCGTCGACGGTGACGCCGCCAGTCACGATTCGGTCGATCCGCCGACCGGTGACCCAGAGTCGTCCCTCCGCGTCGATGCGCCCGAGGTCTCCCGTTCGATACCAACCGTCTTCGTCCGCGAGTGGGCCCGCGTCGGGGCCCACGTACCCGAGCGCCCGAGTGGCTCCGCGCGCGGCGATCTCGCCCGCGGCGTCCACGCGGAGGTCGACTCCCGGGAGCGGGGGGCCGACGGTTCCAGGGACCGATCGGGTGAGCTCCGGCGGCGCGGTCGCGATCTGCGAAGACATCTCCGTGGCGCCGTACGTGAGCGCGATCGGCCAGCCACGGTCGATGGCCCGCTGCACCAGCGCAGCCGGAGCGTGGGCGCCACCGACCAGCACGCAGCGAAGGGAGCTCGGCGGCGCCTGCTCCCCATAGGCGTCGAGCAGGCGCATAAGCTGCGTGGGGACGAGCGACAGGTGCGTCGGCGCGCCTCGATGGCGGGTCGCGTCCGAGCCGGGGGCTCGATCGAGGAGGTCGGCGATCGCCTCGATACCGGGTTCGTCGGGCACCACCAGCGCGCCACCCAGCAGGATCGAGCGGACGACCAGGGCGAGACCACCGACGTGCGCAGGCGAGAGAGAGGCGACCCAGACGTCGCTCGATCCGAGCCCCAGCCGATCACGCGCGGCGCGAGCACTCGCCTCCAGGTTGGCGAAGGAGAGGGCGACCCCACGTGGGCGACCCGATGTCCCCGACGTCCACAGGACGACGAAGGTCTCGGATGGGAGCGTGCCAAGCTCGACCGCACCCTTCGCCGCCACCCTTTCGGACTCGGTCAGCCGAGCGTGGAGCGGCACGGGGATCGCCCCGACGCGCCAGAGCGCCAGGAGCTCGACGACCGAGGCGACCGATGGCTCCGCGACGAAGGGGACGACCTCGCCCGAAGAGCGGCCCTCGGCGAACAGCGCGTCACGGCGTGCGTCGACCCGATCGTTCAACTCCGCGTAGCTCGATACGAGCCCACGACGCACGAGCGCGGGCGCCCGACCTTTGGCTCCCGAACGCGCGAGCACGTCGACCGCGCTCACCCGAGTGCCAGTCCCAGTCCGAGCAGGGCCCCGTAGACCACGACGGCCCGCGCGGTGGATCCGAGCGCGGGCAGAAGCTCACGGGGATCATGGAACGTGCGGACGGCCCGCAGGGGCGTTCGCACGAGCGGCAAGAAGAGGAGCGCGGCGAGCGCCGCCTCGGGCCACCCGAAGCGTAGCACGCCGACGACGGGAACGGCGGCGGCCGCGACGACGAGGGCGTGGTATTCGACCCGAGTCCCCGTGACGCCCAGACGGACCGCCAAGGTACGCTTGCCCGCGACCCGATCGGTCTCGATGTCGCGGAGATTGTTGACCACCAGAATCGCGGTGTTCAGCGCCCCGACACCGGCGCCGGCCAGCACCGCGTCGGGAGGCCAGGCGAGCGCCTGCACGTAGTACGTGCCGCCCACCGCGATGAGCCCGAAGAACAGGAACACGAAGAGGTCGCCCAAGCCGTGATAGGCGAGCGGGAACGGTCCACCCGTGTAGAGCACGGCGCACGCGACGGAGGCGAGCCCGATCCACACGATCGGCCAGCCCGCCACCCACACCAGGTACACGCCGACGAGCATGGCCGCGCCGAGCACGGCCCACATGGCCCGCTTGACGGACGCCGGGGGGAGAATCCCCGCTTGCGTGACGCGCACCGGACCGACCCGCGCTTCGGTATCCCCGCCCCGCACGAAATCGTAGTAGTCGTTGGCGAAGTTCGTCCCGATCTGGATGAGAACCGCGCCGAGGAGGGCGGCCACCGCCGGTAACCAGGCGAGCGTCTGATGGAAGGCCGCCAGGCCGGCACCGGTCAGGACGGGCGCCACGGCGGCGCTCAGCGTCTTCGGCCGCGACGCCAGCAACCACGCCCCTCCGCGGGACAACTCTGTCACGGCGCCTCCTCCCCTCGTTACGGCCGCGTGGTTCTGGTCACCGCCAATAACCGACGACCCTCGTGGAGATGATCGAGTCGAGCTGAGGATAGTCTCGGCGCAGATAATCGTTGCCGAGCAGACGGATCGAATCCTGACTCGGCATCCGTTCCTGATAGGCACCGTAGAAGCCGTCGATCACCTCGAGGCCCTCGACGATCTCGCCGATCGGCGGATACCCTTCGACGCCTCCACTCATGAGTCGATCGAGTCGCTCGTTGTCGACCAGATTCACGAAGAGCTGGTACGAACGAGTCTCCGGCCCTCCTCGTGCGAAGGCGACCACGCCCCGGCGGTTGCTCGCCACGGTCGGTTCGTCGGGCAGCCCATGATCTCTCCACACCGAGTCCAGGACGGGGTCGCCGGAGTATCCCCATTGGGCGACGAAGCCGTCGACGACTCTGTAGATCCGTGCACCGGCGTAGAAGTTCTCTTCCATGAGGTGGTAGGCGCGATCCACGCCCGCCGGTGACCACTGGCGACGCATCTTCACGGTGAACGTGCCCTCGCTCGTCTCGATGTCGACCAGGAAGGAGTCAGGTGCTTCGAGGTTCAGCACCTCCGGAGAGGGATCGTACAGCGCCGCATTTTGACCGCACGCCGCCACCGCGAGCGCAGCGGCGATCGCCCAAGCGAGGGAGGAGCCGCGGGCATGCACACCGCTCCATCCCGAAACCGGCGGCGACTCCCTCACCAGGGTAGCCAGGGGTATTGCCGGAAGTTCGGGGGGCGTTTCTCCAAGTAGGCCTTCTTCCCCTCCTGGCCCTGCTCCGTCATGTAGAACAGGAGGGTCGCGTTTCCGGCGAGCTCTTGGAGCCCCGCTTGCCCGTCGACGTCCGCGTTGAAGGCGCTCTTGAGCAGCCGAATCGCGAGTGGGCTCTTCTTCAAGATCTCCTGCGCCCACTCCCATCCTTCCTGCTCGAGCTGTTCGAGCGGGACCACCTTGTTGACCATCCCCATCTCGTACGCTTCGGCGGCCGAGTACTGCTTGCAGAGATACCAGATCTCTCTCGCGCGCTTCTGCCCCACCTGACGCGCCAGGTACGACGATCCGAAGCCTCCGTCGAACGACCCCACGATGGGGCCGGTCTGACCGAAGACGGCGTTGTCGGCCGCGAGCGTGAGATCGCAGACCACGTGGAGCACGTGGCCACCCCCGATGGCGTAGCCCGCGACGAGCGCGATGACCGGCTTGGGCATCGACCTCATGTAGCGTTGTAGCTCCAACACGTTCAGTCGCGGTACGCCACTCTTTCCGACGTATCCGGCCTCGCCCCGGACCCTCTGGTCCCCACCCGCGCAGAAGGCCCACTTCCCGTCCTTCGAGGGACCGTTGCCCGTCAGGAGCACGACTCCGATATCGGGATCTTCGCCGGCGTCCCGAAACGCCTCCTGCATCTCGAGGAGTGTGTCGGGCCGGAACGCGTTGCGGACCTCTGGTCTGTTGAACGCGATCCGGGCCACCCCGTCGGACTTGTGATAGGTGATGTCCTCGTAGCGTTTGACTTCCTTCCAATCGGGCTTGCTCATGTCGGTTCGGTCAGGGTGTGGGCGGTCGAGAATCGACGCTGGATCAGGGCTCTCTCGAGTGGAGTCGCGGGCGATTACCCCAGCACTTGGCGCACGCTCCGCGCGACGGCGGTGGCCAGATCGGTACGACGACGCTGCTCGGTGACCCGGTCTGTCCGGACTCGGAGCACGGCGCTCCGCTCCGCGCTCAGGGCCTCGGCGAGCGAGCTGGCCAGAACGTCGACATCCACTTCCTCGTACGACAGGCCGTGCGCCTCCGCGGCGTGCCGAGGGTCGATCGCGTGCGGGGTCGCGAAGAAGCGCGTGAAGTGAGGCTCATGGTCCGAGATCGGCAGCATCTGGAAGATCCCACCTCCGTCGTTGTCGACGACCACGAAGACGACGCGAGCGTCGGCCTCACGACTCCACAACAGGCCGTTCTGGTCATGAAAGAACGCGACGTCCCCGATGACGCAGACCGTCGTCGCCCCCAGGGCCGACGCCACCCCGAAGGAGGACGAGACGACCCCATCGATTCCGCTCGCGCCCCGGTTCGCGAATACCGGGACCGGCATCTCTCGAATGCCGCCGAAGGCGTCGACGTCGCGGATCGGCATCGAGCTGGAGACGAAGAGTCCACCGTCGACCGTGGCTGCCTCGACCACCTGCCGCGCCAAGACGGCCTCCTCCGGAGCGACCCCGTCGGCCGTGGCCCGCTCGATCACCGCTCGGGCGGCGAGCTCGGCTCGTTCCCAGCGACCCCTCCACTCCGCGTCGACCGACCCTTGTGGGCTCCACCGCTCGGCGAGGCGATCGAGGGTGTCGGGCTCGTCGGCCGTCAGATAGCGCGTCGCGGTGGCGCCATGGTCCTTCCACCGTCCGCCCGCGCTCAGAACGATTTGCTCCACCCCGTCGTGGTGCAGGAGCCACCGCTGCAGCGCAGCCGATGTCGGGGACGAGCCGACCCGCAGCACGACGGTCGGTGCGAGGCCCGCCCGGACCTCCTCGTCACGCAAAAAGAGGTCGTAGGTGGACACGATGGACGCCCCCGGCGTGCTTCCGCAGCGCGCACCCGAGAGTGGGTCGGCGAGCACCGGAATGCCGGTAGCCGCCGCGAGGCGCAGAATCGACGGGCCGACGTCCCACCCTCGCTCGCTCGGCCCCGCGACGATCACACCCCGGGTCGCGTCCATCGACGCGATCAGCTCGTCGAGCTCGGCATCGGAGAGCACGCTTCGTCCCACGATGACCCTGGTGAAGGGGGCCCCATCGGGTCGTCCGGTCGCGGCGAGTGGATGTTCGGCGAGGAAGGACGCATCCGGCTCGGCCGGCTCCAGCGGCTTGTCGAAAGGGGCGTTGATGTGGACCGGGCCGGCGTCCGGGCCGATCGCGGAACGATACGCCCTGCTCGCCACCCCTCGTAGATGGCGGAGCGCCGGACCCTCGGCGGTGGGGGGCGCGAGCTCGTGGAAGGCGCGCGCGTACGGGCCGAAGATCCCGACCTGATCGATCGCCTGGTTCGCGTCGGCTCCTCGCAGCCGCGGCGGGCGGTCGGCGGTGAGGAGAAGAAGCGGCACCCCACTCTGCGATGCCTCGACCACCGCGGGCAGGAGGTTCGCGACCGCCGTGCCCGAGGTCGTGACCACTGCTGCGGGGCGGCCGGAGGCCTTCCCGACGCCGAGCGCGAAAAAGGCGGCCGAACGTTCATCCAGATGCACCCGCGCACGCAGTCGGGCATCGTCCGCGACGGCGAGCACGAGCGGCGTGGATCGGGAGCCCGGCGCGATGACCACGTCTCGAAGGCCGGCACGGGCAAGCTCGTCGACGAGCGCCCGGGCCCAAAGTGTGTTGGCGACCGAGCCGCTCATGGCGCGGCGGAGCGGGATACCGTCGCGTCCAGCACGGCACCGGCCCCACGGAGCGCGTCGAGCATCGGTTCGAACTTGATCCCGGTCTCCTCCCACTCCAGTGCGGGCACCGACCCATCGACGATGCCCGCGCCGGCGAACAGCCGCCATCCCGAGCCGGTCGACACCCCGGTACGGAGCGCTGGCGCGAAGGCACCGTTGCCCTCCCCGTCGAACCATCCCACGGGCCCCGCATACCAGCCACGCTCGAACGGCTCCTCCATGGCCAGGAACTCGAGGGCCGCGTCGCGCGGCAGGCCGCACACGGCCGGCGTCGGGTGTAGGAGGCGCAACAGGTCGAGGACGCCGACGTCGGCCGGAACGCTGGCGCGGATCTCCGTCTCCAAGTGTTGGATCCGTGCGAGCGTGAGGACGTGAGGCTGCGGGTCGGTCCGGATCTGGTGGGCCACGGTCTCGAGGCGGGCCACCATGTCGTCCAGCGTGATGCGCTGCTCGGCGCGGTCCTTGTCGCTCGCCAGGAGCTGCGCGGCTAGCTCGGCCTGCTCACGGGCTGTGTCACCCCGGCGGATCGATCCAGCGACCGCGGTCGCGTGGAAGACCCCGTCGCGCAGCGTGGCGACCGTCTCCGGGGCGGCTCCGACCAAGGCCGCGCCGGGCGACGGCTCGAAGAGGAAGACGTGACTTCCGCGGTTCACCTCGCGAAGCCGCCGAACCACGTTCACGGGGTCGATACGGCCCTCGATCTCCACATCGAGCGTCCTCGCCAGGACGGCCTTCGAGATCGAGCCGTCTCGAATCGCGCCGAGCGACGCGTCGACGGCGGCCTCCCAGCTTTCGCGGTTGGTCGGCGTCGCTCGGCCGCTCGCGGACATGGCCGGCGCGGCGAAGTCGGCGCGCGCCGCCAGCTCGGCCCTCAACGACTCGGCGAGGCGGCGCAACCGGCCGAAGACGTCCGGAGAGGTTCTCGGATCCACGAGCAGCCGGGCCCGAAGCCAAGCGTCACCGGTCCCATCACCTTCCAGCTCGAAGTGGGGCAGATGGAACAGCCACGACGGAAACTCGCTCCAAACGCCCTGGCCCACGTGGTCGTCACGAAACGACAAGCCTCCATAAAAGCGCGCCCGTGCCGCGCGCGTTTTCCCGGCCGGAACGAGCGGATTCGCGGCGACCGCGCGAGCGGCTCGTTGGATGCGGTCGAACCGATCGGGACCCGCACCGTCCCCAGCCCGCAACTCGGCCGCGACGCCGCGATGGGCGACCCACCGATCCCCACGCGCCCAGAAGCCCCGCTCCTCGCCTTCCGCATGACGCAGGAAAGTGTCGGGACGCAAGTCGGGCGCGGGAATCGTGACCGTCGCGAGACGGAGTCCTTCGTCCGAGGACGCCAAGCGAGCTCCTGAGACGCTGCCACGCGGCCCCCCACCATGGACGGCCGGCTCGCCAATATAGACGTCCGAACGGCGAGTTGAAGCGGTCCGTCAGCCTCCGGTGGGCACGCTCGCGTCCGACGGCGCTTCGGTGACCCGGAATCCGAGCTCCTCGTCGGCGACGTTCTGTTCGTAGTCGATGAAGATCTCGACGGGCACGCCGGTATCCGGGTCGTAGGTGACGTCGACCTCGAACGCGTCTCGCCCGAACGCGTCGGCGACGACGTCGAAGAGCCCCTCGACCGTCGGATACCATTCCCGTTGGTCGACGGGGACGGGGTCACCGGAGTCCACGAACCGGTGACCTGACGCCTGGCTCCCCGTCACGAGCATTCGCACCGGTCCCTCCAGCGCACAGAAGCAGAGGCGCTCGACGGCGTACTCGTACGCCGCGGGGCGCACCTGAGCCCAGCGGGCCCGATTTCGGTTCAGCTCGGCGAGGTCGTCGATGCCGGGTCCGGAGATCCCACATCCGGCGAGGCCGAGGGAGCCGGCCAGCGCCGCGGTGGTGAAGATACGTCTCATTGCAGATCCTCGAATTGAGCCACGCGTCCGGTTGACGATCGAGGCACCTCAAATGTGACACCCTTCCCCGGTTCGCTGGTCCGAACAGCCCTCGAGCAAGGGGCAGTGCGCCGCGATTCTCCATGCTATCTTGCCTGCTGACCACGCTACGTACCCGTGAACCGTCCCTGGGAAGGGTGATGAGCAACGACGACGCATCGCGGCAGATCACCACCTCGGCCCTACCACGCTCCGGGCCCGCTCCGTGCATGGAGCGACGCCGGGGGAGTCCGTGGCGCGTCGGCGTCCTCGGCTGGACCCGGAGCCTGACGCTCGTGCTTCCGCTCCTCTGGGCGTTCGCGGCCTGCGGGGGTTCGACCCGGGACGGGGCCGCGGGGTCGGACGCCGCGGTGCCCGAGGAGGCGTTCGTGCCGCCGCGCGACACGGACATACTCGTCGCGGAGCTTCTCTGGGAAACCGCGGGCCCACCCAGCATCGGGGCGCCGACGAACCTCACACGCCGCCCGGACTACGACAATCAGCCGTCCTTCGTTCCCGACGGCTCGGGGCTGTGGTACACGGTGAACGACCCTCAGGCCGGCCAGGCCGACATTTGGCGCTACGACTTCGCCTCGGCCACCGTCGCGCCCGTTACCCAGAGCAATCCCGAAAGCGAGTACTCCGCCACGCCGCTCCCTTCCGGCGATGGCGTCTCGGTCATCCGGGTCGAAGCAGACTCCACGCAGCGACTATGGCGCTTCGACCTCGACGGCTCGAACGGGTCGGTCCTTCTCGCGAACGTGGCCCCGGTCGGCTACCACGCGTGGGTCGACGAGAATACCGTGGTGATGTTCGTCCTCGGTGCTCCACCCACGCTTCAGGTCGGCGACCTCCGGACCGGGCGCGCGCGCGTCGTGACCGAGGACATCGGCCGCTCGATCCAGCGGATCCCGGACAGCTTCGACGTGAGCTTCGTCCAACGCCACGAGGACGGCACCTCGACGATCATGCGCCTTCCCGGTAGCGGCGGCGACCCCACGCCCATCATCGAAGCGGTCGGAGGGGGCGACTTCCACGCCTGGGCACCCGACGGAACGCTCCTCATGGCCCAGGGCCCCATCGTGTACGCCGCGGTGCCGGCCGAGACGCGCACCTGGACGCCTGTCGCCGACTTCAGCGACCTGCGCATCGTCATCACCCGCCTCGCCGTGAGCCCCGATGCGTCCCAGATTGCTCTGGTCGCCGAGGTCGCGCCGCTGGACGCCTTTCCCGGGAACTGACCGGAGAACCGTGTAGCGGGCACCCACGGTCGGTGCCGATCCACGGCCACCCAATCGCAGAAGCCGAAGTACCGGAGAGCCGACGATGACCAGCCGTTCCACGCGGGGCCGCCAGGCCCACGTTTCCGCCCTCGCTGCCCTCGTGCTTCTGCTGGTGCTTCCAGTATCCGGGGTCGCGCAGGCAGACGCCTCCTCCGTCACCCGTCTCGTGCCGAGCTCGGACCGCGTGACGGTGGCGATGGGCGAGCGAGTTCCCTTCTCCGTCCGTGCGGTCGACGCTTCCGGCCGCGCAATCGACGCTTCGCTCCGGGTTATCGCGCCACGCAACGCGGTCTCGATCGGGGATGACTTCCTCGAAGGACTCGCGCCGGGAGAGTATGAGGTGATCGCCACGCTGGTCGTGGGCCCCGGCGTACAACCCCTCTCCGTGACGGTCCCGGTGGTCGTCACTTGGCCCGCGGTGACGAATCTGAGCATCGACGCGGCCGAGGGGTCGCTCTTCGTCGGAACGACGCTCACGCACCGGGTCACCGCGCGCCACGCGGACGGCTCACGCCGCCCCGACCCATCCGTCCGTTGGAGCTCGTCGAATCCGGGCGTCGCTTCTGTCGACCCGTTCGGCAACGTCACGGGGCACGCGGCGGGGAGCACGACGGTGACGGTATCGTTCGAGGGAGTCGAGGCGTCTGCCGACTACTCCGTGCAGCCCTTTCCCGACGTCGAATTGACCCTGGAAGGGGGTCCCGCGGAAGCACGAACGGGCGACGTGATTCGATTCGAGGCCGTGGCGCGTGACGGGTCCGGGCGAATTCGGGCCGATATCCCCTTGGTCTGGTCTCATTCGTATACGGCCACGGACGGAATGCTCGGTGTGCCCGCCACCGGGCAGATCGCCCAGGACGGCGCTTACGTTGCGGACGTTCCAGGAATCCACACCGTGATGGCATCGGCCGGAGGGCGTACGGCCCGGCACACGTTCATGGCCACGCCGCGCGACGTGGTCCAGGAGCTCGAGATCGTCGGACACGGAGCCGAGGACTGGTACCGAACCACCGATCTCTGGGCATTCGAGGGAGTCGACGGGCGCGACTATGTGCTGACCGGCTCCAAGGTCTCCGGCGGGTACGCCTTCTTCTACGACGTCACGAACCCGGGCGCGATCACCAAGATCGATTCGATCCAGGTGGACGCGCGCACCGTCAACGACGTGAAAGTCTCGCCGGACGGACGCTACGGGGTGCTGTCCCGCGAGGGCGCGACGAACCGTAGAAACGGCCTCGTCATCGTCGACCTTTCCACGCCGAGCGCGCCCCGCGTCGCCTCGAACTACGAGGACGGCATCACGGGCGGCGTGCACAACATGTTCGCCGACGACGACTACCTCTACGCGCTCTCCGACGGCGACAAGTACGTCATCATCGACATGACCGACATCTACGCGCCACGTTACGTGTCGGAGTACAACCACCCCGACAGCCGCGTGCACGACGTGTGGGTCGCGAATGGGCTGGCCTTCTCGTCGGAGTGGGGCACCGGGGTCGTTGTCGTAGACGTGGGCAACGGTCGATGGGGTGGCTCGCCGGACAACCCCGTCTTCGTGACCAACTACCCGACCCCGTCGGGGGCGACGCACGCCGCCTTCCCGTACTACTCGGAGTCCACGGGCAAGACCTACCTCTTCCTCGGCGACGAGATCATGAACCGCCGTGGACTCGCGTGGGCCGGATACCCGCGATCCATGGGCTCGTACGCCGACCAATACGACCCCGACACCGGCACCGGCGGCATCCCGCTCGTGACCCGTGGGTACATTCAGGTCGTCGACTTCACCGACCCGGAGAATCCGGAGATGGTCGCCCGCTACGAGGTGCCCGAGTTCGGGACTCACAACCTGTGGGTCGAAGACGACAAGCTCTATCAGGCGTACTACGAGGGCGGGCTTCGCGTGGTCGACGTGAGCGGAGAGCTCATGGGCAACCTGTACACACAGGGTCGGGAGATTGCCGTATTCAAGTCCGCCACGCCGGCCGGTTACACGCCCAACGCCACCATGGTCTGGGGCGCACAGCCGCACAAAGGCCACGTCTTCTTCAGCGACACAAACTCGGGGCTCTGGGCGGTCAAACTGCTGCCCAAAGGCCGACCGATCTCGTAGGGGACGGTCCATGCCAGCACCCCGCATCCGAGCGCCGCTTCGCTTCCCGGAGGGCAACACCCCGTGACCTGGTGGTTCTACTTCTTCTGGCTCCTCAGCGGCGGCTTCACGCTGCTCTTCGGCGTCGCGGCGCTGACGTACATCCGCCGCACTCTTCAGCTCATGAAGGCCGACGAGGACGGCTCGCCACAGGAGCGGATTCTCGACGGCATCGAGGAGTTGAACGTCCGTTTACACGGCATCAACGAACGACTCGTCGACTTGGACGAACGCATCGACGGACTCGAGCGCCGACTCCCGCTGGGTACCGTCATGGCCCGCTTGGTGGGTGCGCCGGCGGAGATCGAGGACACATCCGCACCGTTCGACAAGGAGCCTCCGAGTGACCATCGCAGGTAGCCGCGCTCCCAAGGCGCTGGCGCTCCTGGTCGTGTGCGGGTCGTACGCCCTGGCGACGACGGCGTCGCCCTCGGCCGCGCAGACGGCCGAAACGCTGCCCCTTACGTGGGAGAACATCTTCACCCGCTCGACTGGAGCCCGGCAGGCCGCCCTGTCGCCAGACGGCCGCTCCGTTGCCGTGGCGGCGTCGACGCCAGACGGCTCCGACGTCTTCCTGGTCGGCGTCGAGGGGGGGGAAACGATAAGGGTCGTCGAGGGCGCGTCTTCCCCCGTGTGGATGCCAGACGGTGACGCCCTTCTCGTCTCCGCCCTCGGTGACCTCTGGCTCGTGCCCGTTCTAGGCGGAAGACCGGCCCCGACGAGCTCAACCGCCGCCGGAGCCATCGATCTCCGCTCACCGCCCCCCTCCGTCGTTCGCGTCACACACGACGAGTCCGACGAGCGTGCCGCGCGGCCCTCGCCCGACGGGCGAACCATCGCCTTCTACTCAGGACGCTCGGGCCACCAAGACATCTGGCTCGTGTCCACCGACGGCTCGCAGGCTCCACGACGTCTGACGAACGCGAGCATGGCCGACGACGACTTCCGCTTCGCGCCGGCTTGGTCGCCCGATTCCGAGCGCATCGCCTACTTCTCGAACAAGTCGGACTACTGGGAGGACGATATCTGGGTCGTCGACGTGGCGATGGGCTCAGAGCGCCAGGTCAGCCGGGGACTCATGGCTTCGTCGACCCCGGTCTGGTCGCCCGACGGGTCTCGCATCGCCTTGCTCGCGACGTCGAAAGACGAGTACTGGTACGAAGACCTCGCGTACCTGTACGTCCTCGATCCGGACGCGGGCACCGAACGGATCGTCGACATGCAGGTCCATGCCACGGACTGGCTCCACAACCTCGGCGTGTTCTGGAGCCCCGACGGGTCGGAGCTCTTCTTCCCACTACTGGAGCGCGCGCGCATGGAGTTGTGGCGCGTGCCCGCGGAGGGAGGGGTGGCAACGCGGATGACGAACATGGGTGGGCACTTTCGCGCCTACCATGCGAACGCCGCCGCCTCCGGTTTCGTCTTCCTCCGCTCGACGCCCACACGAGGGACCGATGTAGACTATCTCGACGCGCTCGGCGGACCGACTCGACAGCTCACCCACTTCGCCACCACGTGGGAGGGCGTCGCGGAGCCCGAGGAGATCAGCTATCGCAGTTGGGACGGGCTCTACATCCAAGGCTTCCTCTATCGGCCGCCGGACTTCGACCCGGCGGGCTCGTACCCGACCCTGGTCCAGGTTCACGGCGGGGGAACGAACTCCTACCTCCATTCGCTGAATACCACCGAGCAGTACCTCGCCCAACAGGGCTACGTCGTGCTCGCGGTGAACTACCGGGGCGGTTCGGGCTTCGGGCGCCCCTTCCAGGACCTCGGCGTGGAGGATTGGGCGAACGGACAGGCGGGGGACGCGGCGGCCGCCGCCGACTTCATCCGCGCCCAGCCGTGGTCGAACGGTCGCGTCGGAATCTACGGATATAGCTACGGCGGGATCACGAGCATGGCAGCCATTGCCCGTTTCCCCGGTGCCTTCGACGCGGCGGTCCCGATGGCCGGGATCTACGATTTCGCCGACGCCTACACGAACGCCGATCGACTCGGAAAGATCTTCATCAGGACCGGCCACGGAGGCTCACCCGACGAGCGGCCCGAGGTCTACGCGGTGAGCAACACGCTCGCGCGCGTCGCGAACGTGCAAACGCCGGTGCTCACCATGCACGGTGAAGCGGACGTGCGAGCACCCTATCGGCAGTTCGAGCTCGCCGTTGGCATTCTCGACCGAGAGGGGAAGGTGTATGAGGCGCATTCGTACCCGAACGAGCCGCACGGCTTCAGGGACCCGATGAACCGGGTGGATATGTATCAGCGGCTCGAGGCTTGGTTCGATCGCTGGGTGAAGCGCGCCGGAATAAGCCAATGACACCGGCGGCTCGGGCGCCTAGCCGGCACCCGAGCCTCGTCGGCATCAGGCGACGATCGCGGTAAAGTGCTCGATGCAGGCCGACCAACCTTCCTCGTGGCCCTTGCGGGCTTCCTCCACCGGGAAGCCTTCGTGCACCAAAACGAGCTCGGTGCCCCCGTCGACTTCGTTGAACTCCACGGTGACGAGTGTCTCGCCGACGGCGTTCTCTTCGTCTTCCCAATCCCAGGTGTAGACCAACCGCCGGGGCTCGTCGACCTCCCGGTACGTCCCGAACGCGTTGTGCGGCTTACCGTCGACGAGCATGTGGATCGCAAACGCCCCCCCGACCTTGAGGTCGGTCTCGATGTTCTGCACCCCGCCCGGCGCCGGGCAGGACCAGAGCTTCATGTGCTCGGGTCGCGTCCACGCGTCCCACACCTTCTGCCGCTCCGCCCGGATCGTCCGCGCGATGCGCACTGCGCCCACCGTCTCAACGCTCATGTGCCTCTTCCTCGTTGTGGTGCAGCCGGTCCTCTCCGCCACCCCGTTCCTCCGGCGGGCGGTCTGGCGCCTCCAAGTAGGCCGCCAGTGAATCCAGCTGCTGTGTCCAGAATGCCCGGTGTTCCTCGATCCAGTCCCTGGCCATGTCCATCGACTCCGGGTCGTAGCTGCACCGGTGTACACGACCGTCCTTCTCCCGTCGAATGAGACCCGCCTCGTCCATCACCTTGAGGTGCTTCGACACCGCCATCAGCGAGACGTCGAAAGGCCCGGCGAGATCCGACACCGACGCACTCCCGTCTCGAGCGAGTCGCGTGAGGATGGCGCGCCGAATCGGGTGCGCCAACGCCGCGAACGTCTTGTCGAGGTCGTTGGAGAAATCGATCATGGGACAATATTAAACGACTTGGTTTAATATTGTCAACCGTCGATCCACGCGCTCCACTCGGCTTCGGCCAGGCCCACGCTGAGGTGCTTGCCACTGCGAACGAGGGGCTGCTTCAGAATGAGCGGTTCCTCGGACGCGATCTCGAGCCATCGGTCGTCGCCGTAGTACGCCGTCTGGAGACCGAGTGCCTTGAAACGTTTCGCGTCGCGGTCGATGAGCGACTCTTCGCCGAACTTCTGGAAGAAGCGGCGGAGCTCACCCACGGACGGCGCGCGCTGCTTGAAGTCGACGAAGTGGACCTTGATCCGGCGCTCCTTGAAGAAGCGCTCGGCTTTGCGCACGTCGGCGTTGTTCTTCACGCCGAAGATCTGGACTTCCATGGCTCGCTGGATGCGCGGGGCTGATGGTGTTCTTCCCTAACCTACGTCGGGGCGACGCCGGACGGAGTCCGGGACAACCACTTTGCTTCCCGCGCGCCCGCTCGTACCGTTCGGCATGGACGCCCAGCTCGCACTCTTTCCCGAAGAGCCGACCGAACCGAGTCCCGCCGCGGTGGGGCCGGCCATCGTGCCGGACTCCCTCCGGGCGACCGCGGAACGGCTTCCCGAGGCCCTGCGCATGGGCACGTCGTCGTGGAGCTTCCCGGGCTGGCAAGGGCTCGTGTACGACCGCCGGGCCTCGCAAGCGACGTTGGCGCGACACGGACTGGAAGCGTACGCCAGCCATCCCCTGCTTCGCACCGTGGGACTCGATCGGACCTACTACCGACCGATCGAGGCGGCCGACTTCCGTACCTACGCCGAGGCGGTACCGCCCGATTTCCGCTTCCTGGTCAAAGCCGACCGCCTCCTCACCTCCCCTGCCGATCCAGAGACGTACGGGGTTCGCGCGCCAAATCCTCGCTTCCTGGACGCGGCGTACGCGGTGGACCGGGTGGTGGGTCCCATGGTCGAAGGGCTCGGGGCGAAGGCCGGCCCGCTCGTTTTCCAGTTCTCCCCGATCCCCCCGAACCTGGTCGGCGGCACCCGCTCCTTTCTGCGGCGGCTCCACCATTTCCTGGCCGCTCTTCCCAAGGGACCTCTGTATGCGATCGAGCTTCGCACGCCGGCGTTCCTCACGAACGACTACGCGCGCCTGCTCGAGGCGACGGGAGCGGCGCACTGCTACAACGTGCACCCATCGATGACGCCATTGGACCGCCAGCTCGGCCGGATTTCGCCGTTCTATCAGCCGGCGCTGATCGTTCGCTGGATGCTACACGAAGGCCTCAAGTACGAGGTCGCGAAGGAACGGTACGAGCCGTTCGACCGGATCGTCGACGAGGACAGGGTGTCGCGTGATAGGATCGCGGTCGCGGTGCTCGACGCATTGATCGCCGAGCGGCCCGCGTTCGTCATCGCGAACAACAAAGCGGAGGGGTCGGCACCGCTTTCCATCTTCCGCCTGGCGGAGAGAATCTCGAGGTGGGCGGTGAGCCCCGATGTGAGCGTCGCCGAGGCCCCGGCGGAGGGCGACGTGCGTGCCTCGTAACGTGTCCGAAGGCCTGCGAAATCCCAGGGTCTGGCTCTACGTCGCCGGCGGATGGTTGGTCTTCGCGGGTCTCGCCCATCTCGGATTCCACGTGTGGGGCCTCGTGCTGGAAAACGATTCGTCGGGGGGACTCCGCGAATTCGCCATGAATGCGATGAAGCAGGCGCAGTCGCCCGACCCCCTCCGCCCCAGCATGTGGCGCGTATACCGGCTCCATTCGGTGTACGTGGGATTGCTGTGGCTCTTCGCGGGAGGGGTCGACATGGTCACGGCAGTGGCGTCGAACTCCTCGCGCTTGTGGGCGACGGTCGGGCTGGGTCAGACTGCGTTCTGGACCCTCGCCTTCGTCCCGGCCGCATTGATCGACCCCGTCATTCAGCCCCTCATTGTCGCAGCGATCGCTGTTCCCCTGCACGGAATCGTGTACCTCACGGCGGAGCAAGCAGAAGTCACACCGTAGGTGGGCGTGCGCCACCCGGTGGCGTAGGTCGCGCCGATCGAACCCCTTTGGCCGGCCCTACCCTTCGGCGGGCCTACCCTTCGGCCGGCCCTACCCGCTCGGCGGACCGCGCAACGCTCTCACCAGCTCCTGCGCCTCCCGCCCCAGGTTTACCGCGCCACCCGCATAGTTGCGGAGCAGAACCACCCCGATCGCAGCCTCGGGGTCCAGCGCCATGTGGGCGTTGTATCCCGCCACGGAGCCGCCGTGCGAGGCGATCCGTCGACCGTCTTGATCGACAGAGATGGTGAAGCCGAGCCCATACCCGCGCCGCGGGTCCTCCGGAGTCTGGACCGCGAGCATCTCCTGCCGGCTGCGGTCCGACAGGAGGCGGAGGCCGGGAACACCCGCGGCCGCACCGAGGAGCCGGCCGAGATCGGCGACGGTCGAGTACACGCCGCCGTTCGGCACCTTGTAGCCTCGCCCCGCGTGCTCTCGGTACGGCTGCTCCGCGTCGATGACGCCGTTGCGCACCGCGTAACCGCTCGCGAGACGAGGCTCCAGCTCGCCGCCGACCACGACGAACGCCGAGCCCGTCATCCCGAGCGGCTCGAACACCTCCTCTCGAACGAGCGCGCGGTAGGGGCGACCTGCCGCCCGCGCGAGCGCCAGTCCCAGGATTCCGAAGCCGATGTTGGAGTACTGGTAGCGCGCGCCGGGGATCGAATCGTACGCCGTGCGCGGGATCGACTCGAGCACGCGTTCCTCCCACAGATCGATCGGGCCCACGACGGACTCCGCCCAATCAGGCTCGCGAACGAGGCCAGCCGTATGGCTCGCCAAGTGGCGGAGCGTCACGATCGGTGCGCCCGGGCGGGGATCCGCGATGCCATCGATCTCGGGCAGGTAGCGGCGTACCGGGTCGTCGAGGGAAACGACACCCTGATCGACCAACCGCATCATGAGCATCGCCGTCACCGACTTGGAGATCGAGCCGGTGCGCGACACCGAAGCCGTCGCCATCGGCACGCCATTCTCCCGACTCGCCAAGCCGAACGCCTTCGCCCAGATCAGATCGCCGTCGACCATGACCCCCGCGACGAGGCCACCCACGTCGTCTTCGGCCACACCCGACGCGAGTCGGTCGGCGAAGGCGTCGAGCGCCTCGTCCCAACCCTGCTGCGCCATCCCCGAAACGGGTACCCAAACGCCCAGAAGGAGCAGGGCGAGCGTCACCATGTGGGCCGTACCGCGTGCCGATGAACCGCGCCACGGGCTCGTCGTCACGCGACACCCGCCTGCTGTTCCCGCCACGAACGAACACTCTCGAGGACGCGCTCCACGTCGCTGTCGTCGTTGTAGACGCCGAAGGAGAAGCGGAGCACGCCGCTACGAAGCGCGAACACGACCCCTCGGTCGACCAGATGCCGATGGAGCTCGTTGACCTCGGGGTCGTCGGCCGTGTAGTGGCGACCGGCTCCCAGCCGCCCAGCGGAGACGATGTGGGCCAGATGTGGGCCCGGGGCTCCGCCGACGACCGGAAGGCCCTCAGCTACGAGCCCCTCTGCGAGTCGGGCACCGAGGCGGCGCACGTGGGCTTCGATCGCGGGCACGCCGATTTCCTCGATCAACCCGAGCGCGGCCCGTGTCGCCGCCATTCCCAGGTAGTTGTAGTTGCCCAGGTCGAACCGCCGCGCGCCCGGCAGATACTCGAGGGGACCGGCAGAGTACGCGGTCTCGTGCGCGTCGAGCGCGATGCCGTAGCGGGCCACCTGGATCGGAACGAGGTCCTCCGCGACTGCCCGGCGCACATAGAGGAATCCGAATCCGTACAACGACAGGAGGCACTTCTGCGCCGCCACGGCCATCGCGTCGAAGCCGAGCGCGTGCACGTCCGTCTCCATAGCGCCGATGGACTGGGCTCCGTCGGCGAGCGTGAGGGCACCGGCCTTTCGGGCCGCCGCGACCAGCGGCTGGACGTCGGTGACGAAGCCGGGCGCAAACGACAGCGTCGGGAACGTGACGACCCGCGTTCGGTCGTCGATGGCGGAGATCATGGCCCCGATGGGCATGACGCCGCCCTCCGGAGGGACCGCTCGGACCTCGACGCCGTGCCTCCTCTCGAGGTTGTACCAGAGGTAGATGTTGTTCGGGTGCTCCAGCTCCGGGCACAGGACGACGTTGTCACCCCGCTCCCAGGTCAGACTCGCGGCGAAGAGGTTCAGACCCTCTGACACATTCTTCGTGATCGCGACTTCGTCGGCGTCGGCGCCGATCATTCCGGCGAACTTCGCGCGCGTCTCGTCGACCTGCTCGCGCAGAAGGTCCTTGTCGGCGGTACCATCCACCGCGGCGTCCATGTGCGCGGAGACGGCGTCCCGGACCGTGCTCGGAACGAGGCCCTTGGCGGCGATGTTGAGGTACGTCTGGCGGTCCGCTCCGGGGAAGAGCGCGCGGATGTCTCGGTTCACGTGGGGTTTCGTTTCCATTCCGAATGAGCGACGAGCGACGTTCCGACCAAGTCGCCCATGACGTTGATCGTGGTGTTGCCCATGTCGACGAGACGATAGATGCCGCCGACGATCGCCGCGACCTCGATGGGTAGGTTGAACGCCTGGACGTAGATCAGCGCGATGACGAATCCGCCACCCGGGATCCCGCCGGAGCCCTCGGACAGCAGCAGCCCGATGAGGAGAATCGATACGAAAGACGCGGCGGAGAACTCGACCCCGGCGGCCTGCGCCGTGAAGAGGAACACCGCACCCAACATGACCGAGGTCCCGTCTTTGTTGAGCTGCGCGCCGAGCGGGAGCGTGAATGAGTAGATCCTCCTCGGCAGACCGATCTTCTCGGCAATGTCCAACCCCACGCTCAGAGACGCGAGGCTCGACGTGGTGGCCACGGTGGTCGCCCACAATGGCCCGGTGTCTCGGAGGAAACGACCCGGCGACCGATCCGTGAAGAACCGGAGGAGCGTCATGTATCCCACGAAGACGATGGCCTGACCCACGTACACGCCGATCAGGAAGCGCGTCATCGGGCCGAGCAGCTGGGCCCCATAGCGGCCGACCGTAACCGCCATCAGGGCGCCTATGCCCACCGGCGCGGTCCACAAAATCAGGTCGACGAGCCGGCGGAGGAGCGCGGCCAGGTCCGAATAGAGCGCGGACAGTCGGGACCTCGCGTCCTCGGCCAGCAGCAGCGTACCGATACCCAGCAAGACGGCAAGGACCACGATCTGCACGACGTTGCCCTCCGCGAATGCGCGGACCGCGTTCGTCGGGAAGAGTCCGAGCAGGACGTCCGCGATCGCGGGAACTTCACCGACCGCACCGTCCACCTGTTCGGTGAGCTGCATCCCGACGCCGGGCCTGAGCAGCGCCATCGCCGCCAGCCCGATGCTCAAGCCGATGACATCGGTCGTGACGTAATAGCTCATGATCTTGCCCGCGAGTCGACCGAACGTGCGGACGTCGGTCAAGGCGGTGAGCCCCGCGAGGAGGTTGAAGAACACCAGCGGGATCGCCGCCAGCACGAGCAGCCGGATGAACAGGTCGCCGACCGGCTGCAGCACGGCGATCCGTTCGCCAACGACCACGCCCAGCACCGAGCCGACGAGCATGCCGATCAGGATCCGGGTCCCGAGTCCCATGCCCGGACGCTCGGGTAAGCTCTGCGCGGTGGTCATGACGCGGAACTTGCACTCGCCGACGCTCGCAGCAAGTGTGGAGAATGAGAACGAGACTCGTGTTCCTGGTGGCCGCGCTCGTCGTCGCGGGGTGCGGCGGCGACTCGGACGACGAGGCGACGGCGGCCGACACGTTGACGCGTGCGCAAAAGGACAGCATCATCGCAGACATGCCGATCCCAGGTGCCGGGGCGGTGGGCGCGGCCATGCGATCCCGCGATGCGGCCAACGCGCGTACAGAGGCACATGACACCATCCGCTGACGAATGCGTCCAACCAACAAAGACCTCGTGGGCTTCGTGCTGGCAGCAAGCACGCTCGGGCTCTTGGTCTTGCACGGTGGAGACCGCCACCCGGCCTTGACCGTCACGGCTCTCGGTGGGAGCCAGAACAGTGATCGGGTGGTCGCGTTCATCGACGTGAATCTCTTGGGATCGGTCGACGCGTCGCTGGTCCAGCACCAGGTCGTGCTGGTCCGATCGGGGGTGGTGAGCGCCGTCGGAGCGGTGGGCGACGTCTCGCCTCCTCGCGGCGCCCTCGTCATCGGCGGAAACGGCTCGGATTTCCTCGTGGGCGCAGACGTCGACCCTGAGGGGAGGGTGCAGGGCCTCGATGCATCCCACGCGATCGAGCGCGGGGCCAGGGCCGACTTCCTCTTGCTCCCCGCCGATCCCAGGGCCGACGCAGGCGCTGTGCGACGCGCGGAGGGCACGATGGTCGCGGGCGCCTGGTACCCGACCGGCGTCGGGCCGCAGACCGACAGGGCCCGCGCCGGGGGCGGACCCTAGTCCTCCGAGATCTCGTTCTTCCCTGACGAAAGCAGCCGCTCTGTGAAGTCCTGGCGCTCTTCCATCAGTCGAAGGCGTGCGTCCACCGAATCGAGCAGGTCACGAACCTGTCCGAGTTCCGCCTCGACGCCCTCATCCCGGTCGCGCGCGTACAGCGCGAGAAGCTCCGAAACGCGGAGGGCCAGAGGCCGCAGGATCAGCACGCCTCCCACGGTCAAGGCGAGCACGATCGAAACGATCATGGGTGCTATGTATTCCCAATCCATCCGCCTTCTCCGCTTCGCGAGTGGCCCGCATGCGCGCTCCCTACGAGGCTCGGCCGGGGCGCGTTTCGGTCCACCTCAAGCTATACTAAGAGAAAGAACGTACGCCCCGAACTCGGACCGAAATATGCGCGCCTTTTCAGCCATCATGGTTCTCGCCTTCGGAAGCTTCGCCTGGGTCGGTTGCGACGACGCGAACGCCTCGGCTGGCAACGACACCAGCGCCTCGCCCGCGAGCGATGCGGCGGTCGCCGTGGATCTTCCCACCGTCCTGGTCTACAAGACGCCGACGTGTCTATGCTGCAACGGTTGGGTGGAACACCTCGAAGCCGCGGGCTTCACCGTCGACGCCCGCAACGTGTCGGACCTGATGACCGTCAAACGCGACGCCGGCGTGCCCCCACAAATGTCGTCGTGCCACACCGCGATCGTCGATGGCTACGTCGTCGAGGGACACGTTCCCGCTGAGCTGATGAAGGACCTCCTCGCGAATCGACCGGACGTTGCAGGCATCGCCGCACCGGGCATGCCGACCGGGTCTCCTGGAATGGAGGGACCGAACGCGAAGCCATACCAGGTTCTCTCCTTCACTCACGACGGTGAAGCCGCCGTGTACGCGGAAGTCGACCCCCGCTGACCAACCGCAGGAGACGGTTCGATGCCCCCGATTCCCGTCGTCGTGGTGGTGGAGGACGAGACGGCCCTGGGGCATGTGATCCGAGACGTCCTGACCGACGAGGGTTACGAGGTGCTTCCGGTGCGCGACCAGTACGCGGCGGTGGCAACGCTCAGATCCCAGAAAGTCGACCTGGTCATCGCGGACCTCCCGTCTCCGTCGGACGGCCAAGCGGATCCCGTCGCTGAGATCGAGAATGATTTCCCCGATGTTCCACTCATTCTGTTGCGGGAGCAAACCCCGCAGGACGTTCCCTTCTTCGGGCCGTGGCGGCAGCGCGGATCCAAGGTCACGCTCCGACGACCATTCCGACTCGACGACCTGCTGACCGTCACGCGTCACATCTTGGATTGAGGGTCAGCCGGCCGAGGGGTCGGTCAAGATGCTTGATCTTCGAGGGACCCGGGATGTAGGCTGGAGCAGGCACCTCACCCCGCCTCAGACCTGAGATCAATCCGTGGCGCGTATCCTGATCGTCGATGACCAAGAGTCCGATCGACTCCTGATCCAAGCGATTCTCGCTCGGGTCGGGCACGACACCGTCGTCGCCACGGGCGGCGAGGAGGCGCTCCGCGAGTTCTTGAAGTCGGGAATCGACATCGTCGTCACCGATCTTCAGATGCCCGACGTGCACGGATTCGAGCTCATCTCGATCCTGCGCGAGTTCGATCCACCGCCGGCGGTGATCGCGGTCTCGGCGACCGGTCCCTTCCAGCTCCAAATGGCCGAAGCTCTCGGCGCGCAGTGGACGCTCATGAAGCCGCTCGATCCTCGCCTGCTCCTCGACGCGGTGCAGCGCGCGGAGGAGTCCGGAAGCGCCGACCAGGAGCATCTCTCCTCCTCCTGAGGCTCGCTCCCCTCTGACGCGCGCCGTCATCCGCGGTTCCATCACGCCGCACTTCGTGGCGGTCCGGGCGTCACACTCGTCCGGGGCGTCAAACTTCCTTGAGCAGGCCCGACCGTAGCGCGAAACGGACCAACTCACTGCGATGACTCAGGCCGAGCTTATCCATGATCCTCGACCGATAGGTGTCGACGGTCTTCGGGCTGATGAAGAGCTTCTCGCCGATCTCCCGTGAGCTGAAGCCCTCGGCCGTCAGCGCGAGGACCTCCTGCTCTCTCGAGCTCAGGTCCTTGAGCCCCGCCGAGTCGTCCCCTTCCGTGTCCTTGTACCTCCGCAGCAAGAGCGTCGCAGCCGTCGGCGGCAAGAAGACCTGACCGCGAGCCACCACACGAATCGCTTCGATGAGGTCGGTGTCCGCGCTCGTCTTCGTCAGGTAGCCGCTCGCGCCCGCCTCCACGACCGGCACCAGATACTCTTCCTCCGCGTGCACGGTCAACACCAATACGTGGGTTTCAAGCCCGAGTGCAGAAATGCGCCGCGTCGCTTCCAATCCGTTCGACCCGGGCATCGCCAGATCCATGATCACCACGTGCGGCTTGAGCTCCCGCACTCGATCGACGGCTTCATCTCCGGACGAAGCCTCGCCTACGACCTCGAACCGGTCTTGGGCGTCGATGAGTGCGCGGATTCCCGCTCGAAACATCTGGTGGTCGTCGACGAGCAGAATCTGGATTGCGTTATTCACGGGCGACTTCCGATTGAATAGGCAGGGTAACGCGGACGAGCGTGCCCTTTCCCAGTTCGGAATCTACACATAAGCGTCCGCCGATCATCTGCGCGCGCTCCTGCATCCCTATGAGACCGAGTCCTGTCCGGCCGTCCGCTTCGACGGAGGCGACGAAGCCGCAGCCCCGGTCGCGTACCTCGGCGACCACCTGGCCCTCGGATCGAAAGAGGCGCACGCTCGCCGACTCCGCACCCGAGTGCCGGAAGGCGTTCGACAACCCCTCTTGGACGATCCGATACAGGGCCAGCTTCTGGGTCGCATCGAGCACATCGTTGACGCGACCGAGCTGCGCGCTGGCCTTGAAGCCCGCCTCCGAAAGCGTGCGCACGTGGGCACGGACAGCCGATTCGATCCCGAGCTCTTCGATCTCGGGTGGACGCAAGCCACGCGACATGCGTTTGACGCTTTCGGCGGCCTCCACGATCTCGGCCCGAACCTCTTCGAAGAGCGCCTTTCGGCGCGCGTGATCGCGTTCACGCGAGAGGGCACCGACGCGGAGGATCAGGGTGGCGAGACGCTGCGCCGTATCATCGTGCAGCTCGCGCGCGATTCGCTTTCGCTCCTCCTCAGTCGCCCGGAGCGCACCTTCCGAGAAGTTCTGCAGCCTGCGATATCCGGTCACGTCGCGAATCGAGCAGACGACCCGTAGCCCTCCGTCAGCCTGTACCCACGGGCTGAGGCTGATCTCGACCGGGACCTCCGAGCCGTCGCTCCGCAACGCCTTGAGGTCCAATCCAACGCCCATCGGGCGGTCGTGCGGGTTCCGAATGAAGCCTTCGCGATACGCCACGTGCACCTCCCGCAGAGCTTCGGGAAGGAGGGCCTCCACAGGACGGCCGATGAGCTCGTCAGCGGACCAGCCGAACATCTGCTCGACCTTCGGATTGACCGCGCGAATGACCCCGTCGTGGTCGACGACGGCCACGCCGTCAGGCGCCGCGTCGAACACGGCCCGGTATTCGTCTGTGGTGAGCATCGGCGTCGGTGCCCCTTGGATTCCACGAATGAGTTGACAGGAATTCTCCCACACCCGTCCAGGCGCTTCCCCACCCGACGTGCGCGCCCGCTCCCGACATCGGCGGCGAGGGCGCGTGGCCAGAATGTAGAGGATCCACCGCCCCCCGCGAGAGGTAGGGCTGGGCGGTCGCACCGAATCGACTCGCCTCTCGCGATCGAACCATGAGGAGGACCGATGTACCGACAGATCCTTGTTCCACTGGACGGGTCGGCCTTCGCGGAGGCCGCGCTACCCCTCGCGCTCGAGATCACTCGGCGCACCGGTGCCGACCTCAGCCTCGCGACCGTGCTCGAACCCGTGACCTCCTTTGCATACGAGGGATGGGAAGGGGCTGCGGTGGAGTGGAGTCGCCAATACCTCGAAGACGTGCTGGACCGGATGGAGGGCCAGTGTGGCGGTGAGTTGGACCACACCGTTCTGAACGGCCATACGGTCGAAATGCTCCAGAAGGAGGCTGAGGCCCGCTCGGCGGACCTCGTCGTCATGGCGTCCCACGGTCGAGGAGCGTTCTCGCGATTGTGGCTCGGTTCCGTGGCTGACGGGTTCGTACGACAGACTCACCTCCCCGTCATCCTCGTGCGTCCGGATGAGGACGCAACGCCCGTCGAGGACTTCACGCACTCCTTCGAGACTCTGCTGATCCCGCTCGACGGCTCTGAGTTGTCGCAATCGGCGATGGCACACGCGACCGAGTTCGGCGAGCTCTTCGATTCCGCCTACCACCTCACCCGGGTGGTGACCTATCCGATCGATCTCGCCTCTCCCTACCTTCCGCATACGGCGCAGCTGAACCAAAAGGTGCTCGACGACGCGAAGGAGGGAGCCGCCAAGTACCTGGAGGAGCGGGCCGAAGAGATGAGGCGACGCGGTCTTCGCGTGACGACATCCGTAGCGGTGGACGCACAAGCCGGTCAGGGAATCCTGGCGGAAACCGAGGCGGTCGGCGCCGACATGGTCGCCATGGCGACCCACGGTCGAAAAGGACTCAGTCGGGTCGTGCTCGGTAGCGCTGCCGATAAGGTTCTGCGAGGTCTCCATAAGCCCCTTCTACTCCACCGTCCGAACGGCGTAGACGACTCGTGAGGACTCATTGACTTTCTTGAACGAACCAGGAGGCTCCATGCCCTCGGTACGAGATATCATGCGGACGGACGTCGTGACCATCAGAGCCGACGATTCCGCCAGGTCGCTGGCCCGTCTGCTCGCGGACTCGGAGATCAGCGGCGTGCCGGTCCTCGATGGGAATGGCGCCGTCGTCGGGGTCGCCTCCACGACCGACCTGGTGCGTCTGGCGGCGGGAGAGGCTGAGATCAGCCTTGCGTCCGCCACCCTCAGACCGGAGTTCGATCGCTCGTCCGACATCGACGAGGAGGAGTTCGACGACGTCCTTGAAGCCGACCCGTACGGTTTCTTCTTACCGGAAGACAGCGCGTTCGCCGCCGGGGCGATCTTCGAACAACTTCCCGAGTCTACGTTCGACCGCATGACGGTCGAGGACGTGATGACTCCGGTCTCCTTCTCCGTCAGGCCAGACATGACGGTACCCGAATTGTGCGCCTACCTGGTTCGAGGTCGGATCCACCGCGCGCTCGTGGTCGAATCCGGCGCACTGGTTGGCATCGTCACGTCGCAGGACGTACTTCGCGCTGTTGCCGAGGGAAGCCTCGTCGTATAGACGTCGGTACAGTTGACCGAGTCCGCTTCGCCGGAGGAGCACCATGCGCGACGTCGTGATCGTGGGCGGAGGACCCGCCGGCCTGACCATGGCCAGCTACCTCGCCGACGCGGGGATTCAACCACTGGTTCTCGAGAAGCTCAATCACCCTCGACCGCATGTGGGCGAGTCCCTCATGCCGTCGACGGTGCGCGTCCTCCGCGAAATCGGCTTCCATGGCATCATGGAAGACGCCGGCTTCACGAGCTCGGGTGGCGTAGTTTACCACCCGCCCGATCGAGAGGACGTGATTCTCCCATACGCAGGATTCCCGCAGGAAGGCATCGACCAGCCCCACACCTACCACGTCGATCGGGGCCGATTCGACATGCTCCTGATGAAGCACGCCGAAGCGAAGGGCGCCAAGATCGTTCAGGGCGTCGGGGTGGACGAGGTCCTCTTCGACGCGAACAGCCGCGCGCACGGCGTCAGTGTGAGCGTGGGCGGCGCCAGGCTCGATCTCGAGTCCCGGATCGTCGTCGATGCGGCAGGGCGCACGACGCGCATCGGCCGCCAACTGGAGTTGCGCCGGAACCACCCGGTCCTCGACCAGTTCGCGTTGCACGCGTGGTGCGTAGATGTCGATCGAGGACCGCCAGACACGGAGCGGTACACGCACATCTACTTCCTACCAGAACTTCGCGGATGGGCGTGGCAGGCGCCTGTCGCCGACGCGTATACGTCCGTGGGCATCGTGGCCGCCCGGTCGAAGTACTCCGAGCTGCACCTCGGCGTCGATGAGTTCTTCCGCTTCGCGCTCGGGACCAGCTCCAAACTTGCCCACGCGATGCGAGCGGCGGAGCGGATCAACGACATCAAGGGCGAGATCAACTACAGCTACAGCCTCGACCGAGTGTGCGGCGACGGGTGGCTCGCCGTGGGAGACGCGGCTCGGTTCATCGACCCTGTGTTCTCATCGGGCGTTAGCGTCGCCATGCACTCGGCCAAGTTCGCCGCGGAACGCGTCGAGGCGGCGCTCGCGAACGACGACACGAGCCGCTCGATGTTCTTGCCGTACGAGGACATGATGCTGAGTGGCGCCGCGGTTTGGGACGATTTCGTCCGACTCTATTACCGGCTCCTGCCCGCCTTCACCGAACTGCTCGAATCGAGGGAGCACCGCCACGCGGTCATGCGGATGATTCAAGGCGACACGTGGCGCGGCTCGGACGCCGCATGGCTGGCCGAAATGCGCGCGATGGTCCGCAAGGTGGAGGAGGCCGACTCCCACCCCTGGCGGGACGAGCTCGTCGACCTCCCCTTCTGAGCGGCGGGGTGAGACGGACTCGCGGGTGCGAGGGGTGTTCCAAACCTCTCATACCAGACATCATGCTTCGCATGAGAGTTTCAATCCTGGCGGTGCTCTGCGCCCTCGGACTCGCGATCGTGCCCGCGGACGGGGACGCACAAGTGCGGCGCGGACGCGGCGGCGACCCGTTGCCGACCTGGGCGCCCATCGCGGTCGGCCTGCGCGCCGGATGGGACCAGCGGGCGAATGCAGAGGTCTTGGGCGCCCACATTCGAATCCCGGTCGTTCGAAGCGGAATCCTCGAGTTCGTGCCGAATGCCGAGATCGCCTTCCTCAGTGGCGCCAAGGACTACCAGTACACGCTCGAAACGGCGTGGGTGCCCGGGGGCCCGCGGGGGGGCGTCTTCGTGAGCGCCGGCATCGGGTGGCGCGACACGGTCGTTGCCAGCGCCACGTCGGGCCGACCCCGAGACACGTTTTTCGGATACGTGCTCGGCGCCGGCGGGAAGACGCGTGTCGGTCGCGTAGAGGTCGAGGTCGCCCTCCGGTGGGTTTTCCTCAATGACACGACGTACCGACCGAATGCGGCGACCTTCGGGATCAACTACCCGCTGTGGCAGATCGGACCAGGGGCCGGGGAATGACGTCGATGCGCCACCTCGTCGTGCCCGGCTGAGGTCTCAGCCGCCGGTGGAGGCGGGTTCGGGCTTCTTCGTAAGAACCACGTAGTCGGCGAGCGGTCCATGTTCCTCGGCCGACCAGTCGTCCACGTCGTCGGCCTTCGTCATCACGATGGTCGTCACACGCGTGCCAGGCCGGTAGTCGGCGATTCGCTCAGGGATGCCCGTGCCCTTCTCCACGTGGAAGGAGCCCGCGAAGTGGACCACGAAGCCTCCCGTGTGTCTGACCAGGGCCTGAGTGACGGCATGCCCCATGGACGCGTCCCACAGGGCCTGCGAGTAGATTGCGTTCGGGTTCATTTCGTAGCCGCTCGGCTCCGCATCATGGCCGGACATCGCCTCATCCATGATCGCCTCCCACTGTTCGCGGTACGACCGTGACGGTCCAGGGTACGGGAGTGGTGGGAGGAAGCCGCGGGCCATCTCCGAGAGGCTCGCGAGGGACTCGGGGCCTTCGCTGGTGACCCGGCTCACGTAACGGCGGGGGGCGTTGGCCGCTACGATTGGCGTGCCGCGCTCCTTCGCGAGCTCCACCAGCGGCCGGTAGCGAGCCTCATAGTGGTCCCACGGACGAGCGCTTCGCAGGAAATGCTGCTCGGAGATCTGGCCTTCCAGGTACTCGTCCAGGATGTATTGGACATCGCGCTCGAACATCTCCAGGCTCAGAACCACCGTGCGACCAGACCCGGAGGGCGCGCCGATCTCGTCGAGTACGGTACCGAGCAGGGACGTCTCGAGCGCGTGGCCGACCATGTCATCGTGTTCCTCCCCGACGAGCAGAACGTCGTCACCCACCGCCGAGCGGACGATTGCGTACAGGGACGTCTCGATGCCCCATCGGTCGTAGATCTTGTAGTCCTGCCCCTCGACGAGCGAGTCCGGCTGCAGCCCGGCGAGCGCATCGGGAGATGGCGCCTGGGCCGAGACCGGAGCAGCCGCAACCAGCGTCGCCGAGAGGGCCCCCAGCAAGACGGCGGCTTTCGCTGGATTGAGGAGAAGCAGGGTACGTCTCGTCGGCACGTCGGGACTCCGATTCCAGGGTCTCTACGGACCCAAAGCTACACCTGAGGGACCCGTCCGTGCGACCGGTCCGCGGCGAAATCTCGACCCGACGTCTCGAGCGGACGGGCTGGTGAGCTACGTCCGGACCCGTGATCCGGCCCAACGCTCATGCTTCGTTCTCCCAGATCATGCGCAGATACCGCTCGGGTGCGTTGAGGAAGTCGCGCACGAGTGCCACCGAGTCCAGCTCTTCATACGACACGGGGCGGACCGGAAGCTCGTCGAAGCTCAGGATCCGCGCTCCCGGCACGGCCATGAGGATCGGAGAGTGCGTGGCGATGAGGAGCTGGCTGCCTGAGTCCACAGCGTTCCGGACCATTTTCAAGAACGCCAGCTGGCTCTGAGGTGAGAGTGCGGCTTCCGGCTCATCGAGCAGGTAGAGTCCGTTCGGCACGAGACGCTGAGCGAAGAGGTTCAGGAACGCCTCGCCGTGAGAGCGCGCGTCTGGATCTTCACCGTATCGGTCGATCATCGCCCCGATGGACGCCCGGTGCGGTCCCTTCGCCAGGGTTCGCGCGTAGTCCGAGGCGCCAGCCAGTTCCTGATCGATGCGCCGGAGCTCGCTCTCGTGCTCCGTGCGCTGCTCCGCGATCCGTTTCTGAAAGCCGAAGAAGTCCTCGGCCCGCAGGAAGAAGCCCCGGTGGGTACGCCCCCTCCAGGTCAGCGCCAACCTTCGCGCCAGTCGACGCTGGGGTTCGAGCGTCGGGTCGGCCGAGGGCCGAACGGAGCCGACGGCGGGGAGCGCGGTGGCGATGGCGAGTGACTCGAGGAACGTCGACTTCCCAGACCCGTTCTCGCCGACCAAGAGGGTCACCTGCGTATCGAGTTCGATCCGATCCAGCGTCGAGATGGACGGCACCGAGAACGGGAAGTCGCCTCGTGCGTCGAAGCCCGCGCACGCGATGGCGGCGAGCTGGACGGCGGACGTGCTCGGGCTCAGGGGGTCTCCAGGGAGTGATGACCTCGACCCCGAAGAAGCTACGGGGTGGGCACCGCACGGCAATGCCGTCCGGTGCCTACCCCGCCGTGCGTCAGAGCTGCTCGAGGTCGCGTCGAGCCCTGTCGAGAATCTCCCGCACCTTCTCGGTCCGCTCGAAATCGGAGGAGGCGACGGCGCTGAACGCCGCTTTCGTCAAGCGACCCCAGCTGCCCCAGATCTCAGCGGTCTCCGGCCCCATGTGCACGCCCCAGTCTTTCCATCCGTGGGCACGCTGCCAAATCCGCTCGATGTGCTCCTCGTTGACGAGGAGCTCCTCCCGCCCAGAGTCGGTGAGGTGATAGATCTTCTTGTCGGCGTCCTCGACGATCTTCACCAACCCCTCGTCTTCGAGCTGCTGGAGGACCGGGTACACGGTACCGGCGCTGGCCTTGTACATGCCGCCCGAGCGCTCCTCCAACCGCTTCATGAGCTCGTACCCGTGCGCCGGCTCGTCCTGGAGCAGCGACAAGAGGGCGAGGCGGACCTCTCCCTGCTTGAAGAACCTCCTCCCGGGTCCGCGACGGTGACGCCCCCGCCGACGAGGACCCATGCCGACATCCCAGTCGAAGATCCAATCGAAGTCCATGCCCCGCCTCCGGCTCTTCGTGTGACAACCCATAATCCCAGCCTCCTGTTTGCTGGTGCCGGAGTCCCCACCCCGGCTACCTGGACGTTCCACGATGCACGGTACTACGCATCGCACACTATATCGTACGATATATCTTTCGTGTGATCGGTCAACCGGGTCGCCGACCCGACTCCTTCGAGCGCAGCTCCTCCAGCTCGTCCAGCGTCCGCGGCCAATCGTCGCCCAAAAGCCTCGACATCCCGCGATCGGCGAGGAGCTTCCCGTCCGTCTGGCACGTCGCGCAGTAGTTCGTTTCGCGATCCGCATACTTGATCCGCTGGATCGGTGATCCGCAGACTGGGCACGGCTCCCCGAACTTGCCGTGCGCGGCCATCGCCGGGTGGAAGGCGGTGATCTTGTGCGGGAAATCGCTTCCGAACTCCGCTCGCAACCGGGCCGTCCAGTCGGCGAGCGACCGCCGCGTCACCTCGTAGAGGCGCTCGACCTCGCGGTCGTCGAGGTGGCCCGTCCGTTGAAGCGGAGAGAGCCCGGCGAACAGGAGAATCTCGTCTGAGTGTGCGTTGCCGATCCCGCTGAAGACCCTAGGATCCGTGAGCGCACGCTTGAGCGTCCGGTTCTCCTCGGTCAGACGGGCGCGGAACTCGGCGAGCGTCGCCGTCCCGACCTCGAGGCCTCCGGGGTCGACCTCCGCGAGCCCGGCCTCGCCCTGCACCACATGCAGAGAGGCCCGTTTCTTGGTCGACTGCTCGGTCAGGAGGAGTGTCCCCAGGGGAAAGTCGAACGCACCGTGGGCACGCTTCTTCGGCACGGCACTTCCCGGCTTGGTCCACTTGAAGCGCCCGGTGATCATGAGATGGAAGACGAGGAACAGGTCGTCCTCCATTTCCCAGACGATCCGCTTGCCGATGCGCCGGAGACCGGTCACGACCCTTCCCTGCGCGGCACTCAGCGGTGGATCGTACGTTCGAAGCAATGAGGGCGATCGCACACGGATTCGCTCGAGGGGCTGCCCCAGGATCGTCCGCTCGAGGCCCTCCAAGTACGCGGTGATCTCGGGGAGCTCGGGCATGTGTGTCGATCCTACCGGAGCGGGACGACGCCCCGGATCACCACCTCCCAGTAGCTGGCGAAGCGACCGTCGGCGAGCACCGAAACGGGTTGGAGCGTCTGCGTCGCGTAATAGCCCTGGATCGCGGAGGGATGAGGGCGACCGAAGTTGGGAAAGTAGCTGCGAATCACCACGGCATCGGCTGCGGTCGAGAACGCTCGGAGGTTGTCGACCCACCGCTCGAACGTCCGCGCCTGCCAGAGATAGAACTCCACGTTCGAGGCATAGAAGGCCGTCAGACGAAGTCCCATCTCCTCGAGCACCGAGGCCATCTCCGGGAGCGCATGCGAGCCGGACAGGTCGCCCACCACAGGGATGATCCGATTAGCGAGCTGGAGGTCTCGGACCACCGCGTACCTGTCCCTCGACGACAGGTAGGACGCCGCGTCTCCGTCGGCGTCCGTCTCGAGAAGGAGCTGACGGTACGTCGGGTAATAGGGTCGGGGAGGTCGGCCATGGCTGGTGAAGCGTAGACCGGGCCCCGAACGCACGAACGATCCGTGGAAGCGGCGAATCGTGTCCATGTCGTCCGGCGACAGCGGTACGTCGAGAAGGCGGATCTCCGCGGTAAGGGAGTCTTCAAGCGCCGCGATGTATGCCGTGCCCTCGGGACCCGCCGACCGAGCGGCCCAAGCGGAATCGACGTAGGCGACGATGCCGTCGATCGACTCGCCGACCCACGCGGCCGGCTCGGTCGGGGCTCGCACCCCATGAAGGGCCGACAGAAACTCGACGCGTGTCGAAGCCCGCTCGATGAGTGCCTTGAGGAGTAGGTGGTGGAGCAGGTTGTCCCGGCGGACATCGACGATGAAGGCGAGGTCGGGCCTCAGCTCGGCGATGTACGAGAAGTTCTGGTCGGGCCCCACCCCGATGTACGCCCCTCCCTCCAAGCCGAGGCGGCCGAGGGCGTCGACGACGTTCAGATACCCGGACTCGTTCGAGATCAGGTTGTCGGTGTCGAAGTAGCCGCCCTCTTCGGAGATCCGCTCGACGAGCGCGGCGAAGTCCGCCGGGGCGATCGCCTCCTGCGCCCCGAGAAGCTGGAGGCTCGGGGAGGCCGCTTCACACCCGAGGCACGTGAGTGCAGAAATGAACCCGAGCAAGCACGTTCTGAACCGGGCGCTGGCGGGGGGTGCGACCGGACGGCTCGGAGCTCCACCCTCTTCCCGGTTCATCGTCGCTCTTCCTCGCTCATGGGAGAAAGGAGCGCGGGCGTCGCCGGGCACGCAAGGGCTCCGACGCCCCCCCGGGGCCCGCTCGATTCGCCTTGCGAAGCCTCCGGGGAGCCCCGAGGTTGCTCCCTGAAATCATCCCCTCCGAGGAGCTACCCGATGCGGACCACGATCGGCACCCTCTCGCTCGTTGCG
>Ga0224512_10000250_pt1 | contig 56953 bp, 45 predicted proteins | sample SF_May12_sed_USG_4_FD_169103 | JGI IMG/M metagenome (GOLD analysis project Ga0224512, IMG submission 169103) | Sediment microbial communities from San Francisco Bay, California, United States - SF_May12_sed_USGS_13 | ecosystem: Environmental > Aquatic > Marine > Sediment | place: USA...
GCCGCGTTGGGGGAACCTGCTCGGCGGCGCGCTCGCACGTGGTCTTGTACCGCCGGTACTGGCGGGTGACCTCCGCGAGCCAGGCTCGTCCGTCGAAGGGGGTCTGCGCAGGCTCGCCGGTCACGATGCCTCTCCTTCCTTCGCCAACAGCCCCTCTGCCGTCTTCTTCATGAACAAGCCCGCCATCCCCCAGGCAAAGGGGAGCCACAGCGGGATCAGGGCCTGCGGCCGCGAGTAGCTCCAGGCGCCCCCCAGGATCGGAAGGAGCTCGCCGGCCGGGCCCAGCACCAGAGGCACGAAGTAGAAGGCCAGGTCGCCCTTCGTGTGCCAACGCGACAGGAGCGCCGCCGACAGCGCGACGTAGATCGCCGTCAGCAGGATCGGTCGCGTCCAGAGGACGGCGGCGAGGCCGATGGCGGCCAGGTAGACCGGCAGGTACCCCAGCGTGCTTGCAAGCTTCATGTCCAGCGCTCGATCGCGGCGGCCGAGGACGCCGGTCGATTGTAGCGCGCGGCGCCGCCACCAGGCTCCGCGCGGCTCCCGCGCCCGCGCTAGAAGGGATTGCCCAGGCTGAAGAGCACCACGTAGGGGGCCTCGCCGGGGAGGCGGTCGAGCTTCCAGCCGATCTCGAGGCGCACGGGGCCGACGGGGGAGGCGTAGCGGACGCCGACGCCGGCGCCCCACTTCAGATCGGAGGTGGTGACGTCCCGCCAGTCGGCCCAGACGTTGCCGCCGTCGGCGAAGACGGTGCCGCCGAGCCCGCCGCCGAGGTCGAAGCGGTAGTCGAGGTTCGCCAGCAAGAGCCCGGTGCCGCCGAACGGCACCAGTGTCGCGCCGTCGCCGAGGTCGAGGAGCGTCTCGCCGGGCACGCCCAGGCGGTCGCGCTGGTAGGCCCGGTGCGTCGTGCGGCCGCCGGCGAAGAAGCGCTCCGAGATCTTGACGCCGCAGCTGGGGAACGAAAGCCCGAGGTTCGCGCAGATCGGATCGTCCCCGCCGGCGCCGGCGCGCGGCGCGATCGCTCCGGCGCGCAGGCTGCCGGCCAGCACCCCGCGGCCCAGCGGCAGGTAGCGCGCGTGCTGCGCGAAGAGCCGCGTGAACTGCTCGGTGGCGTCGAGGGAGGGAAAGGCGAACTCGGTGAGCACCGTGGAGCTCCAGCCCTGCCGCGGGTCGACCGCGTCGTCGCGATGATCCACGAAGAGGCTCGGCGTCACGCTCGTGATCGACACCGCGCTGAACTCGCGGTCGATCAGCAGGGGCTCGAGTCCGGGCTCGGGATCGCCGATCCGGATGGTCTTGTAGGTGTACAGCAGTCCCCAGCGCGAGCCTCCGAGAATCCGCAGCAGCTCGACCTGGGCGCCTTCGCGCAACGACCGGAAGCTCTCCTGCAGCTCGTCGATCGAGAACAGCGAATAGGTCACCGGCAGGCGCCAGCGGCCGACGTACGGCTGGCGCAGGAGCGCCCGCAGCTGGCGGTCGCGCTGCGAGAGCCGCAGGTCGACGCGGCCGGAGACCGCCCGCCCCCAGAGGTTCGCGTGCGAGTAGCCCAGAAGGCCCCGCACGCCGTCCTCCGAGTCGTAGCCGAGCCCGTAGGCGAGCCGCTGCCGCTCCCCTTCGCGCACCTCGACCATGACGACCCGCCCGCCGCTGTAGGGGGTTCCCGGGACCAGCCCGACGTCGACCTGGGAGAAGATCCCGAGGCCGTAGAGCCGGCGCTGCAGCTCCCGCAGCTTGCTCTGGCTCAGCGCCTGTCCCGGCTCGAGGTCGAGGACGCGGCGGATGAGCTCCGGCCGGGTCCGCTGCTGGCCGCGGACGATGACCCGCTCGACGAGGCTGCGGGGCCCTTCGAGGACCTCGATGCGCACGTCGACGACGCCGCCCTCGGCCCGCCGCTCGAGCCGCGACGTCACCTGCGCGAGGTTGAACCCCGCCGCCTCGTAGCGGCCACGGATCAGGTCGAGGGCCTCCTCCTCGCGCCGGCGGTGGTACGGGCCGCCGGCCGCGAGCGGCAGCTCGGCGCGGAGGCGCTCGACATCGAGCTGCTCGATGCCCGCGAAGGCCAGGCTGCCGACCGTCTGCTGCGGGCCCTCGACGACGGGGATCTCGAGGGCCAGCTCGTCGTCGCCGACCTCGGTGACCGCCGGCGGCCCGACGACGGCCGCGGAGAAACCCTCCAGCGCGTACAGGGCTTCGATGGCCGCGAGGTCCTCCTCCAGCCAGGCGTCGACCAGCCGGCCCGAGCCCGCCGCCAGCGCGGAGCGCGCCGCGGTCCTCATCACGGCCTGCAGGCGGGCGTCGGGAAGCGTCTCGTTGCCCAGCCACGAGACGGATCGCAGCACCCGCCGGGGGCCGGGCGTCACGGCCACCGAGAGCGTCCGGACGCCCTCCTCGACGGTTTCCACCACGGCGACGTCGACGGCGTGGAAGCCGCGCCGCTGGTACTCCGTCGTGAGCCGCTCCCGCGTGCGCTCGACGGTCGTGTCGTCGTAGCGCTCGTCCCCCGTCAACGGCAGGAGGCGGCGCAGGCGCTTCGGCAGCTCCGTCCCCGCCGCCACCTCGACGGCGAAGCGCTGCCCCAGCCGCACCGCGTAGCGCAGCTCCACGGCCGGGCCGTCGACGACGCTCTCGACCGGGCCGTCGACCTCGGCCTGCCGGTAGCCCCGGGCGAGCAGCCAGTTCTCCAGCCGCTCGCGATCGTCGCGCGCCTTCTTGGTGAGATACCGCTCCCCGGCCTTCGAGCGCATCACGTCGGAGAGGGCCGGCGTCCCGAAGGGCGCGACGTCCCCGTCGAACTCGACGCCGGCGACCGCGGCGGGCGGGCCGCTGGCGATCCGGAAGCGCACCACGGCGCGCCGCCGGGCCTCGTCGGTGTCCACCTCGACGCGGATCGACGCATCGAGGTAGCCCTCCGCCCGGTACAGGTCCTGGAGCCGGTAGACGGTGCGGAACACGCGATCGGGGAGCAGGGCGTCGCCCTCGGCGATCGCCAGGGCGGGGGTGATCCTCCGCTGCTTCAGACCCAGCTCGCCTGCGAGCTCGACGCGCTCGACCAGGATCTTGCCGCGCAGCACGAAGACCACCTTGACGCCGTCGCCGTGGGCGACCTCGTACGCCTCGACGTTGGAGGCGATCCCGGAGGCGTGGAGATTGCGCAGGCTCGCCGCCACGCCGTCGGCCGTCGACGGCCCGCCGACCTCGAGAGTCACCCAGCGCAGGAGATCCTGCGGGCGGTCGACGGCCACGTCGCTGCGCAGCTCGAGGGCCGTCACCGTGGGCTCGGCGGCGGTCTCCGCGGCGGTCTCCGCCGCGCCGGCCGCGGCGCCGAGCGCCGCCACGAGGCCCCAGCCGAGCGCCCGCAGCCGGCTCACCGGAAGCTCCGTTCCCAGCGCGCGTCGACGGCGTAGCTGCCGTCCCCGTTCTGGGTCGCGACGAGCGTCAGCTGCTGGCTGATCTGCCACTCGAGCTGCAGGATCTGGGCCTCGTTCTTGGACGGGTCGTAGGAGTAGGTCGCGAAGAGATCGCGCGACAGCCGCTTGCCGACGGTGACCCGGGCCGACGAGAGGTCGCCCGAGCTCCCGGTCAGCGGGTCGATACGGAACTTGTCGAGGCCGAAAAGGCGGTTGACGCGCGCGGCGACGACGGTCGCCGCCTGCCCGGCGAGGAAGGTCTCCGCCGACACCCCGGTCCCCCCCTCGGCGGCGCTGGCGGCGGTCTCCTCACCGCCCGCCAGGAGCGCCAGCACGTCGAGGTCGGCGAGCGGCGGGTTGGACGCGAAGCTCACGTCCAGCCGCTCGAGGGTGCCCGTCAGGTTGAGCGTGACGTCGTACTCGCGCAGACGGGTCGTCGCCTCGAGGTCGATCAACGGCTCCACCCGGTAGGGGTTGACGAAGCTGAGCTCCGCCCTGACCACGTCGTACTCGTTGCCGGAGTAGAGGAGCGTGCCCCCGGGCTGGATGCGCACGTTGCCGAAGATCACCGGGCGGGCGAGGTTGCCGCGGACGACGAGGTCGAGGTCGCCATGCAGGTCGGCCACGTTGTTGCGCACCCTGAGCGCGTCGACGCCCCGGATCGCCAGGTTCACCTGCGTCGTGGCCAGGAGCTCGTCCGTCTCCTCGACGAGCTCCGGGCGGCGGGTGAACGCTCCCTGCAGCAGCTGGGTGATGCCGATGGCGACGTCCTCCGCGTACAGCGCCCGGGCGACGAGGACCTGCCCGCGGATCTGCCGCCCATCGGGCGCCGACGCCAGGGTCAGGTTGGCGTCCGCCCGCAGCTGCCAGTCCTCCGGGTAGCGCAGCTGGAGGCCGGTTCCTTCGAGCTGGAAGCGGTACTCGAGGCCGTCCTCCGCGTAGGGCGAGAGCTCACCGGCGGCACGGACGGTGCCGCTGGCGAAGCGCGCGTTCGCTCCGTCCACGACGATCTGCTGCGGATAGAAGAGCAGCACGGCACGGAGCTGCTCGACCCTCTGCGGCACCCCCGGCAGGCGGAGGACCTCCTGGACGACCTCGCCCTGGCCGCTCACCTCGGGCCGGGTGAGAGTGCCCGCCACGGAGGCGATGCCCTCCATCACGCCGCCGGCGAGATCCCAGCCGGGCAGCGCGAGCTCGAGCCAGCTCGTGGCGACCGTCAGCTGCGCTTTGAGGTCGAGCGCCTCGTCGCCCGAAAGCGGCACGCGGCCGTACACGAAGAGCTCGCTGCCGGTGCCGTCGTTGCCGAGAAACAGCGAGTCGACGTCCACGCCGCCGTCGCGGTAGCGCGCCTTGACGGGCTCGAGCGCCTCGAGGCGGCGCCCGCCGTACTCGAGCGCGACCCGGTCCAGAACCAGCTCCGGCTCGATCCCCGCCGCGGCGAGGTCGCCTTGGAGACGGACGGAGCCCGCGAAGCTCCCCGCCAGGTCCGGGGCATCCGCCGGCACCATCCAGTCGAGGATAGAGCCCAGCTCCTCGCTGGCGATCCGGAGATCGAGATCCACCGTCTCGCCGTCGAGGGTGCCGCCGCCGCCGATCGTCAGCAGCTCCCCGAGCGACCCCTCCGCCGTCAGCCGGCCGCCGGCGAGCCGCAGGACGAGGTACGTCGGCGTCCCGGGCGGGGCCTGGCGCCCCGCCATCGAGAGACCCTCGGCCTCGACGTCGAGCCGCAGGTCGGGCGCCGCCAGGCTGCCCCGCAGCTCGCCGGAGCAGCGGATCGCGCCCCCCACCCCGGCCGGCAGCAGCTCGTCGAAGGGCGCCAGGGCCAGGTCGAGCGCCGTCGAGTCGAGCGTCAGCGCCGCCTCTCCCTCCTCCGACGGCAGCCAGCCCGCCAGCTCCAGCCGGCCGGCGGCGGCTCGCACCACGAGGCTCGCGAGCCGCACCCCGCCGGGCTCGAGAGCGCCCTCGAACTCGACCGCGTCGAGCGCGACTCCCGCCACCGTCGCCTCCTCCACCCGGCCGGCGAACGGGCCCGTCAGCGCGTCGGTCGTGCCCGCCAGCTCCCCCGACGCGGTCAGCCGGCCGCGGATCTCCAGAGGCAGGTCGAGCACCGGCGCCAGCTCCTGCGCCGGCCACCGCTCGACGTCGTAGCGCACCGCGAGCTCGGCGGCGGCGTCGGCTCCCGTGAGCCGGACCTCGCCCTCGGCGCGGATCCCGGCGGGTGGCTCGCCGGAGTCCGCCGCCGCCGTGCCCTCCGCCGCCGGCGGCCGCACGCTCGCCTCGAAGCGCGCCGCGGGGGCGTCGCTCGCCCCCTTGACCGTCGCCCAGGCGGTGAGCGAGCCTTCGGCCTCGAAGGGGAGACCGAGCTGCCGCCACGCCTCGCGGGCCGGCCATCCGTCGGCGTCGATCCGCAGGTCGAGCAGGGGCGCCCCGCCCGCCGGCGAGAAGCCGACGCTCCCGGCCACCTGCATCGCGCCCTCCGGCCGCGCGAGATCCAGCCGCATGTCGCGGACGCCGGCGGGCGAGACCGTGAGCGGACCCTGGAGGCGCGGGATGTCGAGCTCTCCGGCGAGGACGTCGCGCAGATCGAGAGCCAGCCGGGTGCTCCAGCTCGCCGCGGCCAGCGACAGCCGGCCCTCTACGGTCCCGGCGCCAGCCCGGGGCAGGAAGCTCTCGCTGTCCTCCCCCGGGGGGCCGGCCACGACGGCGAGCCAGTCGCCGACCCGCTCGGTGGCGAGGCGGTAGTCGACCTCGCCGCGCTCGCCCGCGATGTCGTAGCTCCCGGCCGCCGAGAGCATCTCCCCCGCCCCGCTGTCGCCGAGCGTCAGGAAGCGGACCTCGCCGCCCGCGACCTCGAGGCCGACGCCGCGCCGCCAGAGCGGCCGGCCCCCCGGATCCTCGAGGCCGATCTCGACGCCGAAGCTGCCGCGGCCGGCCAGCGGGTCCGCGGCCTCGAAGCCGTACGAGCCGCTCCCGAGCCAGTCCCCCATGACCCCCGGAAGATCCAGCCCCAGGCTCGTCATGAGGGCCGCCAGGTCGCCTCCCGCCGCCGCGAGCTCGACGCGCACCGGGCTGCCCGGCTCGTCGAGACGCGCCTCGACCCCGCCGGCGAGCGCCGCGCCCCCGAAGCGGCCGCTCAGCTCGGAGGCGCTCACCCGGCCGGGGACGGCCTCGACGGTCGCGGCCAGACCGTCGAGCCGCAGATCCGTCCAGGTAAGACGTGGGCTCTCGAGCCGGCCGCTCAGGCGCCAGCCGTCGCCGCCCTCCAGCGCCCCGTCGAACCGCCAGTCGCCGTCGAGGCGCGAGGCGTCGAGCCCGAGATGGTCGAGCAGCTCGACCCGGCCCGCGGCGCCGAAGTCGAGGCGCCACTCGCCGCTCGCCGGGTGCAGGACGCCCTCGGCCAGGGTCACCTGCAGCTCGGGGCCGCTGACCCGCCCGCCGAGAACGAGCAGGGCGCCGTCGCGCCACGACGCCCGGGCGCCGACGGCGCCCGCGTAGGTCGCCCCCGTGGGCAGCTCGACGACGACGTCCGCCGCGTCGAGGGCGCCGGCGAAGGCGCCGCCGGGGGCGCCCGCCACCCGGGCCCGCAGCTGGCGCGCGGTGAGCTCGATCGGCACCCGGCGCTCGCCCAGGAAGGCCTCGCCGGCGATCACCTCGAGGCTTTCGATCGTCAGGCCGTCGCCGCCGCCTTCGCCCCGGAGACGCGGCAGGTTGGTCCGTCCTTCGGCGTCGATCCGCACCGCCACCCGCGGCCGCTCGACCCGGACAAAGCGCAGGCGGCGAGGCGTAGCGAGGAGCTCCCGCCACCGGCCCTCCAGGACGGCGCTCTCGACCGCCAGCACCGGCCCCTCGGGGTCGGTGACCACGGCGAGGTCCCGCACCCGCACCCGCGGCGGTAGCAGCCACTCGATCTCGATCGCGCCGATCTCGACCTCGGCCGCGAGCCGCTCGGCGAGCTGGCTCGCCACCGCCCGGCGGGCCCAGGACTCGAGCGCCGGGACCAGGGCCCGGATCGCGGCCACGGCCAGTCCGAGCAGGACCAGCGCCACGATCCAGCGCTTCCTGAATCGCGGCCATGACCGGCGGGTCCTCATGCGGTGGCACTCACGATCGGGACATTCGGCAACGGGGCACTCACCGAACTGCGGGCGGAGGCTGCGGCGACGCCCCTACCCCCCCCAGTGCAGCTTGTGGCGCAGACTGTCGTAGAACGACCGGCCGCTCACCTTGACGAGGTGGACCTCGATCGGGGACCGGCGTAGGCTCACCGAGTCGCGATAGGCCAGCTGGGTGCCCTCCTGGCCGTCGAGCGTCAGGAACACCTTCTCCTGATCGGTGTCGAGCGTCACCTCGACGCGGCTCTCGTCCGGCACGACGATCGGGCGCAAGGAGAAGGTGTGGGGGCAGATCGGGGTCAGCAGGGCGACGGGCAGCGTGGGGTGGACGATCGGCCCCCCCGCGGACAGGCTGTAGGCCGTCGATCCGGTCGGCGTCGAGATGATGAGGCCGTCCGAGCGGTAGGTCGTCACCAGCTCGCCCTCGACGCTCAGCGTCAGCTCGATGATCCGCGAGAGGGCGCTCTTGGCGATCACGGCGTCGTTCAGCAGCCGGTAGCTCTCGCGGGAGCCGTCCGCCCGCCGCAGATCGAGGTCCATCAGGGCCCGCCGCTCGAGGGCGAAGCGCCCCGCCAGCACCTCGACCATCGTCGGGTAGAGCTCGTCGCGCCCGATCTCGGTGAGGAACCCCAGATGGCCGAGGTTGACCCCCAGCACCGCGACCGCCGTCGACAGGTAGCGGGCGACGGAGAGCAGGGTGCCGTCGCCGCCGAGGACGACGACGAGATCGAAAGCGCCGTCGCCGGTGAGCACGCCGGGCGGGCCGTGCTCCGCGTCGCAATCGACGGCGACCTCGAGGCCGCGGCGCTCGAGCCACTCGGCCAGCTCGCGGGCCGTCCGCGCGGCTTCCGCGCTGTCGCGCTTGGCGACGACCGCGACGCGTTCGAAAGTTGCCTTGGCGCTCGGTTTCACGGCCTCTCCAACAGAACCAGAGCCTCTAGGTTTCCACGAGCGCCGCGGATTGGCGAGTCGATCCAGCCGTGGCAGGAGAGGCCCGCCGCCTCGAAGTCGACGATCCGGCGCTCGATCACCTCGCGCCGCAGGACCTCGTCGCGCACGACGCCGCCCTTGCCCACCTGTCCCTTGCCGACCTCGAACTGGGGCTTCACGAGGGCGATCAGGCGGCCGCCGCGGCGCACCAGCGAGGTCACCGCGGGCAGGACCTTCGTCAACGAGATGAAGGACACGTCGACGGTCGCGAGATCGCACTCCTCGGGGAGGTCGCCGGGGGTCAGCGCGCGGGCGTTGACCCGCTCCATCACCACCACCCGCGGGTCGCGGCGCAGGGCGTAGTCGAGCTGGCCGTAGCCCACGTCGATCGCGTAGACCCGGCGCGCCCCGCGCTCGAGGAGGCAGTGGGTGAACCCGCCGGTCGACGCGCCGACGTCGACGCACACGGCGCCGGCGGGGTCGACCCCGAAGTGGTCGAGGGCGTGGGCCAGCTTGCGGCCGCCGCGCGACACGAAGGGCTCGGCCGGCGCCGCGACCTCGAGCCGGGCTCCCGGAGCGACGGCCGCGCCGGGCTTGTCCACGAGCCGGCCATCGACCTTGACGCGGCCGGCCATGATCGTGCGCCGCGCCTTCTCGCGGGAGGTGAACTCGCCGCGCTCGACGAGAAGCAGGTCGAGGCGCGTCATCGGTCGCGCTGGCACAGGTAGTCGACGAGCGAGCCGAAGAGGTCGTGCGAGGCGGGCAGCCGGGCCACGAGATCCAGGGCCTCGGTCCGCGCCTCGCGCAGCATGCGGCGGCTGGCCTCGAGGCCGTGGAGCGAGGGGTAGGTGAGCTTGCGGGCGCTCTCGTCCTTGCCGGCGGTCTTGCCGAGCGTGAGGGAGTCGCCCTCGACGTCGAGCACGTCGTCGCCGATCTGGAACATGAGGCCGAGGCAGCGGCCCAGAGCGGTGAGCAGCGAGTCGCTCCCGCCGTCGAGCGCCCCGTAGGCCCCCCCGACGCGCAGCGCCGCCGTGAGCAGGGCCCCGGTCTTGCGCCGGTGGATCGCCTCGAGGGCCGCCGCCGGCGCCGCCGGCCAGTCGTTCTCGGCCTCGAGATCCGCCATCTGCCCCCCGATCATGCCGCGGGTGCCCACGGCCTCGGCCACCAGCGCCGCGGCCCGCAGGCGGCTCTCCGGCGCCACGGTCGCCGGCTCCGTCATGAGCGTCTGCAGTCCGAGGCTGAGCAGCGCGTCGCCCACGAGCACGGCCGTCGCCTCGTCGTACTGCCTGTGGACCGTGGGACGGCCGCGGCGCAAGGCGTCGTCGTCGAGGGCCGGGAGATCGTCGTGGACGAGGCTGAAGGTGTGCACCATCTCGAGGGCCGCGGCGCCGGGCAGCAGCAGCTCCCGGGGCACCCCGTAGGTCTCGCCCGCCAACACGAGCAGCGCCGGCCGCACCCGCTTGCCGCCGGCGAAGACGCTGTAGCGCATCGCCTGGTGCAGGACCCGCGGATCCTCCTGGGCCGCGGGCAGCAGCCGCTCCAGCGCGGCGTCGACCTCCGGGCGGAGGCGGCGCGAGAAGTCCCCGAAGGCGCCGCTCACTCGCCCTCCTCCGCGTCCGCGCAGAACGGCAGGGCGATCATGAAGAGGATCAGCCGCTGCACCTCGGTGTCTCCCCAGTTGTACTCGAACATGCCGGCCACGTTGAACGCTACCAGAGCCCCGAGCGCGCCGAGGTAGAGATCCGAGGCGCCGCCGCGGCTCCCGCGATCGCGGCGATACCGCGAATACGCCGCCCAGGCCGCCGCCGCCATCAGCCAGAGGAAGGCGGCGGCGGCCACGAGGCCCTCCTCGGCGGCGATCTGGACGAGGTTGTTGTGGAGATGCGGAACCCAATGGCGGGGCGCCGTCGGGTGGCGGTAGATGGGGTAGAGCTCGCGCACCATGTTCGGACCGAGGCCGAAGACGGGCCGCTCGCGGGCCATGCGCCAGCCGGCCTCGATCATGCACAGGCGATCGTAGTTGGAGAAGTTGCCCAGATCGGCGATCGAGACCACCCGGTCGCGCACGCGGGTCGGCGCGAGGACCAGGACGAGCGCCAGCACCGGGACGAAGACCGCCAGCCAGCGCGGCGCGCGCAAGAGCAGGAGCACCACCGCGGCGATGGCGCCGGCGATCCAGGCGCCGCGGGTCAGGCAGCCGATGAGCCCCAGGTTCACGGCCAGGAGCGCCAGCCAGCGCCAGGGCTTCGCGATGCCGCGGCCGGACACCAGCTGGGCCAGCAGCAGCATGTCGGCGACGAGCAGCACGCCGGCGAAGGTCATCCAATGGGAGAACGGGCCGCGGATGCGCTGGTCGATGCCGCCGTAACCGAAAAAGAGCTGGGCCAGCCCCCAGAGAGCCGCGAACGTGGCCATGACGATCAGTCCGTCGACGATGGCGCGGGCCTGGTCCCGGCCCCGCACCCAGGCCAGGCCGAGCGGCAGGGTCAGCAGCGTGAGGAGCTTGCGCCCCCCGCCCAGCGACGTGGCCGGCTCGACCGAGAAGGCGATCGACAGCACGACGCAGAGGCAGAAGAGGCCGACGGGGAGGAGCACCGGCCGGGCGCGGTCGCCGAGCTTGGGGCGCAGCGTCACCGCCGCGGCCAGGGTGACCACTCCGGCCAGGTTCGACAGGAAGAGGCCGAAGACCGTCCACAGGTGCAAGGCGTAGGCGACGTAGCCCACGCGGCCGACGGCGGCGGCTTCGCCGTTGCCTCGCAAGGATCGGATCTCCTAGGTCCCGGGGCGCGCCACGGACGCTGGATCTGCGGGCCGGATCAACGTCCGATCGAGCTCGCGGGCAGGGCGTCGTCCACCAGCATGATCGGAATGTCGGAGACGATCGGGTAGACGAGCCCCGACGCTGCGCAGTACAGAGCCTCCTCGACGACCGGCTCCTCGTCCCGGAAGTGCTCGCGGTAGCGCTCGACGAGCTCCCGCCGCACCGGCGCCGGCAGCTCGACCAGCTCGAGCTCTCCCTTGCTCTTGGGACAGACCAGAATGTCGAGGAGTTCGGGATCGACCGCCATCAGGTGCCCTCCGGCGCGGAGGATAGCACTGCTTGGGCCGGCCCGGCGCCTGCGCTACCATCGGGCGGCCCGGATCCCGGACCGGGCGGAGAGGATCAGCCCCCTGCAGCCGACCTGCCGCATCTGCGACACCCGCCTCGAGCACCTGTTCGTCGACCTCGGCTCGTCGCCGCTGGCCAACTCCTACCTGCGCGCCGACCAGCTGCTGGCGATGGAGCCGCGCTTCCCCCTGACGGCCTACGTCTGCTCGCGGTGCCTCCTCGTCCAGCTGCCCGAGTTCGAGAGCGCCGAGGCGATCTTCTCGGACTACGCCTACTTCTCCTCGTACTCCGACTCCTGGGTCGCCCACGCCAAGCGCTACGCCGAGGCGATGATCGAGCGCTTCGGCTTCGACGCGTCGAGCCTGGTCGTCGAGATCGCCAGCAACGACGGCTACCTCTTGCAGCACTTCCAGGCCCGCGGCGTGCCGGTGCTGGGCATCGAGCCGGCGGCCAACGTCGCCGCCGCGGCCGAGAAGAAGGGCATTCCCTCGCGGGTGGAGTTCTTCGGCAGCGACCTCGCCCGCCGGCTGGTGGCCGAGGGCGCCCGCGCCGACCTGCTCCTGGGCAACAACGTCTTCGCCCACGTGCCGCCGCTCAACGACTTCGTGGCCGGCCTCGAGATCGCTCTCGCCAGGCGGGGGGTCATCACCCTCGAGTTCCCGCACCTCGTGCGGTTGATGGCGGAGAACCAGTTCGACACCATCTACCACGAGCACTACTCCTACTACTCCTTCCGCGTCGTGGAGCGGCTCTTCCGCGACCACGGCTTGAGAGTCTTCGACGTCGAGGAGCTCCCCACCCACGGCGGCTCGCTGCGAGTCTACGGCTGCCACGACGGGGACTCCACCAAGGTCACGAGCGACCGGGTGGCGGCGCTTGCCGCGCGCGAGGAGGCCGCCGGCTTCGGGCGGCTCGAGACCTACCTCGGTTTCGAGGAGCAGGTGCGCGAGACGAAGCGCAAGTTCTGGGAGTTCGCCATCGCCGCCAAGCGGGCCGGCAAGCAGATCGTGGGCTACGGCGCCCCGGCCAAGGGCAACACCTTCCTCAACTACTGCGGCGCCGGCACGGACGTGCTCGACTACACCGTCGACCGCTCCCCCGCCAAACACGGCAAGTACCTCCCCGGCACCCGCATCCCCATCCACGAGCCCGCGAAGATCCTCGAGACCCGCCCCGACTACGTCCTCATCCTGCCCTGGAACATCCAGGAAGAGATCATGGCGCAGACGGCGGCGATCCGCGACTGGGGCGGCCGCTTCGTCGTCGCCATCCCGGAGACGCGGATTCTCGACTAGCCGAACGAGCTTCAAGAGCTCTCGGCGCGGATCCGCTTCCTGGTCGCCGCCCAGGAGCAGATCGGGCAGGCGCTCAGGTCGTGCCGGCGGGCCGGGCAGAAGCGGCGGCCGAAGTAGATGAGCTGGAGGTGGACCTTGTTCCAGGTTGCCTCCGGGAACACCGCCTTCAAGTCGCGCTCGGTGCGCTCGACGTTCGTGCCGTTCGACAGGCCCCAGCGGGCGGCCAGGCGGTGGATGTGGGTGTCGACCGGGAAGGCGGGGATGCCGAAGGCCTGGGCCATCACCACGCTCGCGGTCTTGTGGCCCACCCCCGGTAGCGCCTCGAGCGCCGCGAAGCCGCGCGGCACCTCGCCGCCGTGCTCGTCGACGAGAATGCGCGCGAGCCTGGCGATGTTCTTCGCCTTCGTCGGGGCGAGGCCGCAGGTCTTGATGTACCCGAGGATCTCGTCGGCCGGGAGCTGCGCCATCGTCGCGGCGTCGGGCGCCCGGGCGAAGAGGTCAGGCGTCACGAGGTTGACGCGATCGTCGGTCGTCTGCGCCGAGAGCAGCACCGCGACGAGCAGGGTGAAGGGATCGCGATGGTGGAGGGGGATGGGCACCTCGGGGATCTTCTCGTCGAGGATCTCCTGGATGCGGGCGACCTTCTCGGCGCGCGTCATGGCGCGGCTAGCTTAGCCGAGGATCCCGAACGGAACTCGGGAGCCGAGCCCGGGGGCCGTGGCATACTGCCGCCACCCCAGGAGAGGAGACGCCATGACGGGAAGCGCCCACCGGACTTCGCGACGATCGACGGCCTGCCTGGCCTGCGCCTGCGCTTTCGGCCTGGCCGCGCTCGCCCCCGCCCTGCGGGCGCAGCGCACCGTCAAGCCGGTGCTCCACGGCCGGCACTGGGTCGCCATCACCGGCAAGCCGCTGGCGGCGACGGCCGGCGCGACGACCTTCGCCAGGGGCGGCAACGCCGTCGACGCCGCCTGCGCCATGCTCGCCGCCACCTCGACCATGTGGGACACCCTGGGCTGGGGCGGCGAGACCCAGGCGCTCATCTACGACCCCCGCGCCGGGAAGGTGATCGGAGTCAACGCCCTCGGCGTGGCGCCGACCGGGGCGACGGTCGACTTCTTCCGCGAGCAGGGCTACCTCTACCCGCCCGAGTTCGGGCCGCTGGCGGCCGTCACTCCCGGGACGCCCGGCGGGCTGATGGTGATGCTGGCCGAGTACGGCCGCCTGAGCCTCGCGCAGGTGCTCGAGCCGGCGATGCAGATGGCCGAGGGCTATCCGATCGAGGCCTCGCAGGCCGACAACATGGAGCGCCGCAGGGAGATGCTGGCGCAGTGGCCCTACTCGCGCGCCGTGTTCCTCCCCCACCTGAAGGCCGACGGCTCGCAGGAGCGGTCCGCTCCCTACCCGGGGGAGATCTTCCGCCAGCCGGACCTGCTGGCGACGCTCGAGAAGCTCGTCGCCGCCGAGGCGGAAGCGCTGGCGGCGGGGGCCTCCCGCAAGGAAGCGATCCAGGCCGCCTACGACCGCTTCTACCGCGGCGACATCGCCGAGGAGCTCGTGCGCTCGACCCGCGAGCAGGGCGGCCTCTTCACGATGGCGGATCTCGACGCCTGGCAGGTCCGCCTCGAGGAGCCCGTCAAGACCGACTACAAGGGCGTCGAGGTCTACAAGCTCACCCACTGGGTCCAGGGCCCGGTGATGCTGCAGGCGCTCAACATCCTCGAGAACGTCGAGGATCTGGCCGGCCTCGGCTACAACAGCGCGCGCTACATCCACACCCTCTACCAGGCGATGAACCTGGCGTTCGCCGACCGCGACTTCTACTACGGCGACCCCTACGTGCCGCCCGCGGAGCCCATCGCCGGGCTCCTCTCGAAGGAGTACGCCCGGCAGCGCTTCCTCGAGATCGACTGGGAGCGCAACGACAGCGACGTCAAACCCGGCGACCCGTACCCATTCCAGGGCGGCACGCACCCCTTCCCCGAGCTTCTCGAGGGCTGGACCAACGTGCCGCCCGCGGCCGACGCCGAGGGCGAGGCCGGCTTCCAGCAGTCCTTCCTCGCGACCGCCGACGAGGCGTTTCGCGCCGGCACCACCTCGATCCAGGCCGCGGACGCCGAAGGCTGGGTGGTCTCCGTCACCCCCAGCGGCGGCTGGATCCCGGCGGTGATCGCCGGCCGCACGGGGGTCGGCCTCTCGCAGCGGATGCAGAGCTTCGTCCTCGACGAGCGCTTGAATCCCTACAACGTCCTCGAGCCCGGAAAGCGGCCGCGGGCCACGCTGACCCCCGGCCTGGCGCTGGCCAACGGCGAGCCCTACCTCTCCTTCGCCGTCCAGGGCGGCGACAGCCAGGACCAGAACCTGCTGCAGTTCTTCCTCGACGTCTTCGAGTTCGGGATGAACGTCCAGGAAGCGGTCGAGGCGGCCAACGTCAACAGCTACCAGATGCAGAGCAGCTTCGGGGCCCACACGGCCGAGCCGGGCCGGCTCCTCGTCCGCGACGACGTGCCCCCCTGGGTCCTCCAGCAGCTGCGGGGGATGGGCTACCGCGTGGAGACCCGGAGCCGCACCTCGGGGCCGATCACCGCCATCTACTTCGACCGCGAGCACGGCACGATGTGGGGCGGCGCCAGCGACTTCGGCGAAGACTACGGCATCGCCTGGTAGCTCGAGCGGCCTCCGTCGTCGCGAGCGAGAGCGACGAGGAGATCTATTCTGCTAATCGCTCTACAAACATTTGACCTGTGTTGTGTTCCACTCTACAATTTCGGCGCATCGACTGGCATATTTTGGATGCTGGCCGATTACCGGAACCGGAGGTCGACATGGAACTGATCGCACAGCTCTCCTGCCTGCACGCGGACGACGTGCTCCAGTGGTCCCAGACCAGCCTCCTCGACGGCCAGCTCGTGTTCCAGCGCCGCGACAAGACGGTCACCCTGGCCTACGACGGCGGTCGCATCGTCGAGGCTTCGTCGGACGACCCGAACGCGCTTTTCGGGCGCCACCTCTTCTCCCAGGGGCTGGTCGGCGAGGAGGACCTCGCCGCCGCGGAGGCGTCGGCCGGGCGCCGGCGATTCGGTGCCGCGCTCGTCGAGCTCGGCGTGCTGACTCGGACGCAGGTCCGCGCCGCGCTGGCCGAGCACACCTTGAACCTGGCGTGCTCCGTCGTCTTCTGGAGCGACGGGATCGTCTCGGCGCAGTCGGTCAAGCTGAGGCCCATCGCCGAGATCGAGCCGGACCCTCTCGACCCCTTCTTCGCCGTCATGGAGGCGGCGCGCCGCCAGGACGAGCTGGATCGCCTGCGGACGTTCCTGCCGCACGACAACGTCGAGCTCGATTTCGCCGACCTCGCGGAGCGGGACAGGCTCCAGCCCGCGGCTCGGCGGCTGCTGGAGGTCTTCGCCGCCGGCGACACGGTCGGCCGCCTCTACGACAAGGTCGGCGGCAGCAAGTTCCACTTCCTGAAGGCGGTCGAAGAGCTGGTCACCGAAGCCGCGCTGCGGACGGTCGCCGTCGGCGCACCGCCGCCGGAGCCCGCCAGCCGCCCGGCCTCTCTCCTCGACGTTCTGGTCGACCAGGACCTGGAGCGCCGGCTCAGGGCCTGAAGACCGCGGCTCAACGCGGGCCGTCGTCGGGCCTCGCTTCGCGCTCCCGGCGCAGGACCTCGAGCTCCCCGCGGAGCGTCTCCAGCCGCTCCCGAATCTCGGCCATGTGCTCTGCGCGCACGGCTTCGAGCCCCTCGCGGAGCGGCTCGAGCTCGCCGCGCAGCTGCTCCATCCGCTGCCGCTCCGGCTCCAGCCGCTGCCGCAGCTCTTCCATCCGGAGGCGCTGGGGCTCCAGCCGCTGCCGCAGCTCTTCCATCCGGAGGCGCTCGGGCTCCAGCCGCGCCCTGATCTCGGCGGCCGTCGCGCGCTGGCGGGCGAGCTGGCTCGCCAGCTCGCGCTCGACGGTCGCGCCGATCTCCTCGCCGATGCGGCTCAGCTCCTCGTGCACCGGCCGCATCTCGAGCTCGATCGCCTCCATCTGCTCAATCAGGGGGCGCATACTTCCTTCCACGGTGCGCTGGATCTCCTCGCGGATGGGCGCCATGAGCCGCTCGATCTCCCCGGCTCGCCGGGCGATCTCCTCCTCGATCCGGCGGCTCTCCTTCTCGATCTCGCGGTTCTCCGCCTCGATCCGGCGGCTCTCCTCCTCGAGCTCGCGGTTCTCCGCCTCGATCCGGAGGCTCGCCTCCTCGCTCTCGCGGCCATCGACCGCGAGCGCCGCCGGAGCCAGCGGCGCCGGGGCGGGCGCGAGGGCCGGCTGGGGACGCGGCACCGGCGCCGGTGCCGGCGCAGCGACGACGGGCGCCTCGGCCCGCGGACCGGCGTGCGAAGCGGCCGCGGCAGGAGCCTCCGGAGCCGCAGGAGCCTCGGGAGCGGCGGGACCCGCCAGCGCGGCAGGAGCCTCCGGAGCCGCAGGAGCCTCGGGACCGGCGGGGCCGGCGACGGCCGGAGCGGACGGCGAGGCGGCAGGGGCGGGCGGCGCCGGGGCGGGCGCCTGCCGCGGGCCGGCGGCGGCCAGCACCGGCAGGGCGAGGAGCACCGCGAGCGCCGGGACCAGGAAAGAGCGGCGCGGGCGGGAGGTCGGGCGGTTCTCGAGAATCGACATGAGTCTTCCTTCCATCTGGTTGCGGCGCGCCATGTCGAGGGCGGCGGCCGGCAGGGTCCGGCCGCACGCGGCGCGCGCGATGCTCAACAGGTGACGGGCGTAGGTGCTGGGACGGGTGCCGCCGTCCAGCACGGCGAGGTCGCAGGCCAGCTCCTGCTCGCGCCGCAGACGGCGGGCCGCCAGCCAGGCGAGCGGATCGAACCAGTAGGCGGCGCAGCCGAGCTGGGCGAGGAGCCGCCAGCCGAAGTCGTTGCGCGCCACGTGCGCCAGCTCGTGCGCCAGGACGAGGCGCCGGCGCTCGGCGCTCCAGCGGGCGGCGGCCGGCGGCAGGACGATCACGGGCCGCCACAGGCCCCACGTGGCGGGGCTTGCGAGCTGCGGGGCCACGAGGACGCGGATCGGGCGGCGGAGGCCGAGGTCACGGGCCAGCCGGGCGCTCTCGCCGCGGGTCGCCGCGTCGGCCGGCCGGGCGCCGCAGCGGATCGTCCGCAGGCGCAGCAGCCCGAGACCGAAGAAGAGCGCTACGGCGGCACTGCCGGCGCCCCACAGGGCGACGGCGAGACGCCGCCAGTCCGCGGCGACGCGCGGAGCCGGCGCCGGCGCGGCAACGGCTTCCGGAGCGCTCGCCGCGGCACGCCGAGGCCCGGTTCGGGGCGCGACGGGGAGCGACGGCTCGGACGCCGGGAGCGAGCCGGCGACCGCCGATGCCGCCGCGGGCCACGGCATCGCCGGCAGCACCCGCCACGCCGGCAGGACGGCCGAGAGCACCGGCAGCAGCAGGGCGCCGGCGAGAACGGACGCCCACAGCGCCCGCCGCGCCGGCGGCGCGGCGCGCTCGAGCAGCACCGCCGCGAGCCAGCCGAGGGCGAGCAGCAGGGCGGACCTCACGGCCAGGGCAGCGAGCTGCTCGAAAGCGGACGGGACCAGACCGAGCGCCAGGCCCACCATCACCTTCCCTCCCGCCGCGCCTGCTCGATCGCCGCGGCCAGCCGGTCGTACTCCTCGTCGCTGAGCTCGAGATCCTCGAGCTCGAGCAGGGCGGCCATGGCGCCGGCGGCCGAGCCCGCGAAGAACGTGCGCAGCACGTGGCGCAGCGCCGTCTCCCGGGCGCTTTCCGCCGGCACCGTCGGAATGAAGACGTAGCGGTTGTCCTCGCTCTCGTGCCGCAGGTGCCCCTTCTCCTCGAGGATCCGCAGCAGCGCCCGAACTGCCGAGTACGACGGCGGCTCCGGCAGCCGCTCCCGGACCTCGGCGACGGTCGCCCGCCCGAGCGTATAGATCGCGTCCATGATCTGGCGCTCGCGGCGGCTGAGCTGCTGGGCGACGGGCTCGGTCATGCCTCTTCTACTCTCCTCGGCGTCGTATGTTCCGCAGTGCCGGCCTTCCGCGGGTGCTAATTTTCCAGCACTGCTAGAAAATTAGCACCCCGCTCCGTCCCTGTCAAGGGATCCCCGCCGGCCGCGGCGGTCTGCCCCTCAGGACGGCGGCAGCTCCCGCCCGATCCCGTCTCCGGCGACGAGGAACCGGTAGAAGGAACCGAAGAACCAGAGCAGCGCGAACAGGATGGCGAGCATCAACGGGAGCGTCGCCCGCGTGGCCGCCGGGCCGAGTTCCGTCAGCCAGGACTGCTCGCCGGAGGTCAGCCAGGAGGCGAGCAGGAGGGCGTGCAAGGTAGCGAGGGCGACGCAGGCGGCCAGGGCCGCGGTCGCCGGGCGTCGCAGAGCCTCGCGCTCCGCGCCCTCTTCGAGGTGGCGGAGCAGCGTGACGAAGAAGGCGAGCACCGCGAGGATCCCCACGAAAGGCGCCCAGGCCTCGACCCAGGCCCCGCGATCCGAGCGCGCGAGGAGCGCGAGGTCGAGGGGGAGCAGGAGGTTGCGTACCACCGGAAGCAGCGCCACGGCCGACCCCGCAGCCGCCGCAGCGGCCGCCCAACGCAGCGCCGGCCGGTGACGGCCGACCCAGGCCTCGCGCAGGGCGAGAAAGAAGGCGACCCAAGCGGCGCCGGTGAACAGGTGGATCGAGGCGGCCACCCCCGCGGCCGCCCGACCGGCTGTCAGGTCGGGCCAGATCGTACCCGAGAGCCGAAGCACGAAGAGCACTCCAAGGCTCAAGGCCGTCACCGCAGTTGCCCGGCGAAGCAGCTTCATCGGAGAGCCTCCACGGGGCCGGCGCGGGGGCGAGCGCACCCGCGCCTCGGGGTCATTACGCTCGAGCCGGCCGGTTCATTCCCTGTCGGCAGGCAACGCGATCTGCGGCGTCGGCTCGCGGCGGGGTTCTCGACCACGGCCGCGTGATCCAGAGGTGCTAAGCCGCTGGAAGACGCGGGGGCGAGTGGTGATCCGGATCAGGCCCGCCAGCACCCGCCGTCCGGCGAAGCCTCACGACGTCAAGGAGTCGTGAGGTGATGCGCGAGGTCGATCGGGCGCATGGTCACGCCCAGGCCGGCGTCGACGAGGACGAGGTGGTTCTCCGGCACCGGCTGCCAGCCCTCGTCGTCGCTCAGCGGCTCCGAGCTGACGATCACCGCCCGGTTGCGGCGGCCGGCGGGGAGCATCCGGCACAGGCCGTCCACGCACTCGTAGCGCCGTCCGTGATGGACGTAGAGCGTGTTGGAGGGCTCGCCGCCCGCGCTGACGAAGCGGGAGGCGACGGCGCGCTCCCCGTCGCCGAGGCACAAGTTGAGCTGGGACGGCTCGGCGACTCCGTGCCGGGCCCGCAGCCGCTCCGTCGCGCCGATCGCTTCCTCGAGAGCCGCCGCCAGCCTGTCCAGGGGCGCGAGGTCCTCGTGCGCGCCGTAGCGGTCGAGCAACAGCGCGAAGACGTGCTCCGAGTCGGTCGAGCCGCGCACCGAGTGGAAGGCCTCGTCCGACAGTTGCGCCAAGAGGGCGCGGCGGACGGCCCGGAACCCGCCCAGCTCGCCGTTGTGCATGAACGCCAGCCGCCCGCTCGTGAACGGGTGGCAGTTGAGCTGCGTCACCGGCAGCCCGGGCGTCGCCGCGCGCACGTGGGCCAGCAGGCAGCGGGTCCGGGTCACCCGCGCCAGGCTCTGCAGGTTGAAGCTGTTCCAGGCCGGGTTGACCTCCTTGAAGAGCGCCGGCTCGGTGTGCTCCGCCGCGTACCAGGCGAGGCCGAACCCGTCCCCGTTGAGCGGCTCGATCCGCTCGTGGCTGTGGAAGCTCTGGTGGATGATCGAGTTCGCCGGCTCGGTCACCAGCGAGCTGACGGTCAGCTCGTCGCCCAGATAGAGGGAAAAGCGGCACATGGCATCCTCCTTGGTAGGGCGCGACCGGACGTCGCGCCGGCGTCGCAGGTCCGCCGCCGCCGGGCGCCGCGGCTTCCCCGCCCCGACCCGGAGGCGGCCTCGGCGGCAGGCTCGAACGGACCTTCCGAGACAAGCATAGGGCATGCCTAGGGCAAGCCTAGGGCAAGCATAGACCGGGCCGTCGCGACGCTCGGGGCCGGACCCCGTTCCGCTATCATGGAAGAGAGCTCGTCCAGGCCCGCGCCATGGATCACGCCGACCCCGAGACCTACCGCTTCGATCCCTACCTCGCCGCCCTCAGCGGCAACTGGTACGACGAGGACGAGCTGTTGCGGCGCTGGCTCGCCCGCTCCGGGCCGAGCGCCGCGGAGACGGCCCAGGTTCGCGAGCTCGGACGGGCCGCGGCCAACCGCCATCGGGTGATCGCCGACCGGGTCGAGCGCACCGAGAACCTCCCCTACCTCGAGGCCCAGGATCCGTACAACCGCCGGCGCACCGAGGTGGTGATTCCGGCCGCGACCCGGGAGCTGCTCGGCGAGGTGCACGGCTCGGGCATCTGGAAGGCCGCCACCGACGACCGGGTGCGCTACGCGATCGTCTACCTGCTCAATCAGAACAGCGAGTTCGGGGTCACCTGCAGCACCGCCTGCACCGACGGGCTCGCCCGGATCCTGCGCCGGCTGGACGACGACCCCCGGAGCCGGGCCGTGGTCGCCGAGCTGGAGTCCGCGACCCCCGAGGCCTGGGTCCACGGCGCCCAGTTCGTCACCGAGATCCAGGGCGGGAGCGACGCGGCGACCAACGCGCTGCGGGCGGTTCCGGCGCCCGACGGGCTCTACGCGCTCCACGGCCGCAAGTGGTTCTGCTCGAATCCCTCCGCCGACTACTGGCTCGTGACGGCGCGGCTCGACGGCTCGCCGCCGGGCCACCGCGGAGTGAGCCTCTTCTGCATGCCGCGGGCCCGCGCCGGCGAGCCCAACGGGTTCGTCTACCAACGGCTGAAGGAGAAGCTCGGCACGCGCGCGCTGCCGACCGCCGAGATCGACTTCGCGGGTGCCCTCGCCTGGCCGGTGGGCCGGCTCGATCAAGGCTTGAAGAACATGGTCGCGGTGGTGCTCACCACCAGCCGGGTCCACTGCGTGCTGGCGGCGGCGGCGGCCGTGCGCCGGGCGGCGCGCGAGGCCCGCGCCTACGCGGGCGTCCGGCAGGCGTTCGGCAAGCGCCTCGACCAGCATCCGCTGATCGCCGACGCGCTGGAGCGCCTGAGCCGGGCCGCCGATCGCTTCGCGGCCGGGGCGTTCGCCACCGTCGACGCCTGGACGGCGTCCGCCGCCGAGGGCGCGAACCGGGATCTCCGGGTGTGGGCGCGCATCCTCGTGAGCCTGGCCAAGGCGGTGAGCACCCGCGCCTCGAGCCCCCATCTCTACGAGGCGATGATGGTCCTCGGCGGCAACGGCATCGAGGAGCGGTTCTCCGCCCTGCCGCGGCTGTGGCGCGATGCCCCGATCCTGGAGTCGTGGGAGGGTCCGTACACGCTGCTGCTCATGCAGGCGCTCACCGACCTCGCCCGCTTCGACGTCGCCGGCCGCGAGCGGGAGCTGCTCGCCTTCGGCCTGGGCGAGCGCTCCGACCCGGCCGACGCCGACGAGCTCGCCCGGATCCTCCGATCGCCGACCGACGAGGAGAGCATCCTGCGCTGGGGCGAGCTCGCACCACGCCTCTACCGCAGGTTCGAGGAGAAGGCGCTGGCCGAGCTCCGGCGCGAGGCCGCCTGACCGGCCGCCAGGCGATCGACCGCGCGGGGACCTGGTCGTGTAGAGCCGGCCGAAAGCGGTGGGGGTGGATCGGCTAACGCGCCCGCCCGGAAGCCGGCGCTACAATAGACTTCTATGACTCATCGGGTCATAATGCCCGGGTGAGCCAGGACCTCCCGATCGCCAAGGCCAAAGCGCGCTTCGCAGAGCTCGTGCGTCGTGCCGAGCGGGGGGAGACGGTGATCCTGACCCGGCACGGCCGGCCGGTGGCTCGCCTGGCGCCGATCGGACCCGGCGACGAGCCGAGCGCCGTCGCCTTCGAGGCGGCCGAAGGGATCCGGGAGCCCGTGACTCCATACGGCGCCGAGCGCCGCGATCGCCGCCTCCTCCCGGCCTCGGAGAGCCGCCGGGAAGCCCTCGAGCGGCTGTTGCAGCTGAGCATCTGGCCCCGGGTGCCCGGCGAGCAGCTCGGCGCCGGCATCGACAAGCAGGAGCGCGAGCGGATCCTCGGCTACGGGAGGGACGGCGTCTGATCGTCGACAGCTCGGCGCTCGTGGCGCTCGTCTTTCGCGAGCCCGCGCACGAGCGGGTCATCGACGCAGCCGTGGCCGCCGATTGGCTCGGCATCGGAGCGCCGACTCTGGCCGAGACCGGCATCGTGCTCGCGGCCCGCATCGGCGAAGCCGCCGGGCCTGCTCTCGCCTTGCTGCTCGAGCATCTCGACCTCCGGGTCGTGCCGTTCGAGGCCCTCCACGCCCGGGTCGCCCGCGAGGCCTTCCGCCGCTACGGACGGGGGCGCCACCCGGCGGAGCTCAACTTCGGCGACTGCCTGACCTACGCCGTGGCCAAGGTGGCGCGGCTGCCGCTGCTCTTTGTCGGTGACGACTTCGCGCAGACCGATCTCGAGCCGGGTCTGCGCCCGGCGCCTACTCCACGTCCGTCCGAGCCCGACGTCTAGCCCAGGGCGGGATAGGGCTCGGGAGTCTCACGACCCGCGGAGCGTCCGTATTCGAGCGCCCTCTCCGCGACCTCCTCGGACCCCTCCCAACCACCGGCCAAGCTCACCAAGCCGCGACCGGCTGCGGCGCGAGTCGTCGCGCCGGCTAGTCCCGCATGTTGCGGAACGCGAACTCCGGCCCCAGGTCGGCCTCGCGGACCATGGCGATCACGGCCTGGAGGTCGTCGCGCTTCTTGCCGGTGACCCGCACCTGGTCGTCCTGGATCTGGGCCTGCACCTTGAGCTTCGCCTGCTTGATGCGCTTGACGATCTCCTTGCAGATGGCGCCGTCGATCCCCTGGGCGAGCGCGATCTTCTGGCGCCGCAGGCCGCCGGCCGCGTCCTCGGCCTTGGCCACGGTGAGGTTCTTGATCGCCACGCCGCGCTTCACGAGCTTGCCCTGGAGGACGTCGAGGACGGCCGCGAGCTTGAAGTCGTCGTCGCCCGTGAGGGTCAGCTCGGCGCTCCCCTTGTCCCAGTCGATGCGGCTCTTCGAGCCGCGGAAGTCGTAGCGCTGCCCCAGCTCCTTCTGGGCCTGGTGGACGGCGTTGTCGACCTCTTGCAGGTCGGTCTCGACGACGATGTCGAAGGATGGCATGGACGGCAATCTCCTTTCGCAGCGGCGGCGCTCCCGGGACCTCAGGGAATCGTCGCGGACCAGGCCGAGGTGTCGCCGCTCTCGAACCCGTCGGCGAAGATGGGCCCGGGCAGGACGGCGCGGATGGCGCCGTAGCCGTAGGTGTTGTTGGGCACCTCGCTGCCGGGGATGGAGCCGCAGTTCTGGGTCGTCGTGCGCGGCACGGCGGTGTCGATGATGTACTGCTCGAGGGCGTCCGGATCGCCCGCCAGGCTGGGCTGGGCCGAGATCAGCAGGGCCACGAGACCGGAGACGTGGGGGGCCGACATGCTCGTGCCGCTGGACGACGAGTAGCCGTTGGGCGGCACGCTCGAGCGGATGCTCTCGCCCGGCGCCGTGACGTCCGGCTTGAGCCGGTTGCTGCCGTCGACGGTCACCGGTCCGCGCGACGAGAAGCCGCTGATCATGTCGTTGTTGTTCACCGAGCCGATGGTGAAGGCCGCCTCGTAGATCGCGGCCGGCGTGTCGATCGTGCTGCAGCTCGAGCCGCTGTTGCCCGCCGACTGCGAGATGACGATGCCCGCCGCGCGGACGTTCTCGACGACGGTGAGCATGACGTTGGGATCCGTGCAGCCCTCGAACGGCGGGCAGCTCCAGGAGCCGTTGACGACGTGCGGCGCGAGCTCGGGCAGCGGATTCTCGTCGTTCAGGTCCGTGGGCGCGATGAAGAACTGGAAGCACTCGCTGTAGGTCGCCGGTGTGCCCTCTCCTTCGTTCATGTTCCGGCAGCCGATCCAGCGCGCCCCCGGCGCCATCCCGATCTGGTTGCTGCCGCCGTCGTCACCGACCATCGTTCCCATGGTGTGCGTGCCGTGACTCTGGTCGTCGCACGGGAACGGCGAATCGGACCCGCAGGAGCTTCCCGGATCGTGTATGGCGTCGTGCCAGTTGTAGTTGTGGTCGGCCGTGGCGCCGTCCCAGCCGCGGTACTGGTTCTTGAGCGCCGGATGCTCCCAGTGGTAGCCGGTGTCGTGGCCGGCGACGACCGCCCCCTGGCCGGTGAAGCCGGCGGCCCAGAAGTCGGGGGCGCCGACGTGGATGAGGCTCTGCTCGACGGCCTGCGGGACCTCGCTCTCCCCCTCGTCCACCGGCGCGACGAAGCGCACGCTCGGGTTGCCGTAGATCCGCGCGACGTCGGCGCGCGCCGCCAGGGCCGCCACCGCCGCCTCGTCGGCGCGCGCCCAGATCATGTTGGCCACCCAGTAGGGGCGGTGCTCGAGGCCGCGCGCCGCGAGCTCCGCGAGCGCCGGGCCCTGGGTGCGCGCCGCCGTCGCCGTCAGCCGCTCGAAGACGAAACGGCCGCGCTCGGCCTTCGTCGCGAGCCCGGCAGCGCCGCTCACGTCGGCCTGCTCCGCCAGGAAGACGAGGATCTCGGCCGCGCCCTCCGCGGCGATGCGGTCGAGCACCCACGGGTCCACCTTCTCCGTCCACCCGCTCGCGCCGGCGGCGGTCGCCGGCAGCGGGACGAGGACGGCCAGGGCGAGGCACAGGGCGCCGCCGATTGCGTGCTTCGGGTTGCTCGAATGGGACATGGAGCTCCTCCTCGGTTGGCGGCTGGTCGATCCTTCCCCGCGGGAGGCGCGCTCGAGCCGGTCTCGTCGGCGCCATTCTAGCCTGCGAGGCCCCCGGCGCCAGGAGCGGATCCTGCGGCGCCGCGGCCGGCCGCCACGGCGCCCGTCGATCCGGAGCCTACTCCCCGGGCGGCGGCCAGACGGGAAGCCGCCCCGGCGTCCAGGGCGCGCCCGCGGCCTCCATCTCGGCTTCGAGGGCGGCGAGGTCGCTCTCGACGAGCGCCCGCAGGCGGTCGAGCACCGGACCGAAGGCCGCGGCCGCGATCTCGACCTGCCGGCGGTGGGTTCCGGTCGGCGCCGCCGACGACGTCAAGCCGCTCAGGGCGCGGCCGGCGCGGTCGGCGATCGAGGGCGGGGTCGGCTCGCTGCGGCTCGCCACGGTGGGATCGCCCGTGAGCTCGATCTCGAGGTCCTTCAGGCCCTCGGCGATGGCGTCGATGCGATCGACCCACGCCGGGCTGCCGCCCGCGGTGTCGAGGGCCGCCTGCCGCAGGTGGCGCAGACGCCCTTCGACTTCCGCGGCGACCTCGACCGCGCCGGCGATCGCGCGGCTCAGCCGCGCCGCGCGGCGCTGGAACTCGAGCACCGCGGCCGGGTCCGGCGGCGGCAGGGTGGACACGCCGAGCGGCCGCACCTCGAAGCTCACCGGCCCGGCGAGCTGGCTCCATTCGCCGCGGATCCGCCGGTCGAGGGTCGCCGTGTAGGTGCCCGGCACGACCAGCGGCCCGATGGGATCGCTCGTGAAGGCGTGGCTCGGGCGCGGCTCGAGATCCACCGGATCGGGGGCCGGGTAGCGCAGGTCCCAGGCCACGCGCTGCAAGCCCTTGGCCGTCGGTCCGCTCACCCGGCGCACCACCTCGCCGGCGGCGTCGCGCACCGTCACGACGATCGCCGGGTCCTGCTCGCGGTCCTCGCGGCGCAGCTCCTCCCAGCTCGGGTAGGCGACGCTGCCGCCGGCCTCCTCGGTCTTGGCCTCGGCGGCGCGCCGGGCGTCGCGCAAGGTCTCGAGCCCTTCCGCCAGCGAGTAGGTGAGAACGACTCCCGGGGGTGGATTCGGGGCGCTGTAGAACGCGTCGCCCTGGAACGCCTTGCCGTTGTAGCCCAGCTCGTAGCTCTCCATGAAGAGGAGGCCGGCGCGGGGCGCGAAGAGCAGCCCCTCGGAGGCCAGCGCCTCTTCGCTCAGCTGCCGCAGCGGGCTGTAGTCGTCGAGGATGAAGAAGCCGCGCCCGAACGTGCCGAGCACGAGGTCGTTCTCCCGGCGCTGGATCTCGACGTCGCGCACGGCGATGGTGGGAACGCCGCCTTTCAGCTGCACCCAGCGGGCCCCGCCGTCGCGGGTGAAGAAGACGCCGAACTCGGTCCCGGCAAAGAGGAGATCCGGCTGCTCGTGGTCCTGGACGAAGGAGTAGACCGTGCCGCGCTCCGGCAGGTCGCCCGCGATCGAGGTCCAGCTGCGCCCGCGGTCGCGGCTCACGAGCAGGTAGGGGGCGAAGTCGCCGTCCTTGTGGGCGTCGAAGGCGGCGTAGACGGTGTCGGCGTCGTGCAGCGAGGCGGCGAGGTCCGCCACGTAGCTCATGTCCGGCACGCCGGGGAAGGCGTCCTCCTTGCGCCAGGTCGCGCCGCCGTCCTCGCTGACGTGGACGAGGCCGTCGTCGGAGCCGGTGTAGAGGAGGCCCTCGACGAGCGGCGACTCGGCGAGCGAGACGAGGTTGCCGAAGAACGAGGTCGAGCGGTTCTTGGCGACGCTGTCGACGCTCCACACCTTGCCCATGACCGCGAGCTGGTTGCGGTCGAGGCGGCGGGTGAGGTCGGCGCTCACCGGCACCCAGTTGTCGCCCCGGTCGTCGCTGCGGTAGAGCCGCTGCGAGGCGTAGTAGAGCCGCGTGGGCGAGTGCGGGCTCAACAGGAGCGGCGAGTCCCAGTTCCAGCGCGACGGGTCCTCGCCCACCTCGGGCTGGGGCTGGATGTCGACCAGCTCGCGGCTCCGGCGATCCCAGCGCACGAGGCCGCCGTTCTGCCACTCGGCGTAGACGATGTCGGGGTTGCCGGGCTCCACCCGCGGCTGGAAGCCGTCGCCGCCCACCACCACCACCCAGTCGCGGTTCATGATGCCGTGGGTCGAGGTCGTCCGGCTCGGCCCGCCCAGCGTCGAGTTGTCCTGGGTGCCGCCGTAGACGTTGTAGAACGGCAGGTCGTCGTCGACGGCGATCTTGTAGAACTGGGTGATCGGCAGGTTGGCCTTGAAGGTCCAGGTCGCGCCGCGGTCGAAGCTCTCGTAGATGCCGCCGTCGCAGCCGGCGACGAGATGGTCGACGTTGCCGGGGTCGACCCACAGGGAGTGGTTGTCGACGTGCTTGGAGGTCTCCGGCACCTGGTGGAACGAGGCGCCGCCGTCCTCGGTCACGTGCAGCCAGGTGTCCATCGAGTACACCCGGTCGGCGTCGTGGGGATCGGGCACGAGCTCGTTGTAGTACTGCGGGCTGCCCGAGACGTAGTCGCTGCGCCGCTCCCAGGTGGCGCCGGCGTCGGTCGAGCGGTAGAAGCCGCCGGCGTCGTCGATCGATTCGATGATGGCGTAGACGACGTCCGGATCGACCGGCGAGACGGCGAGCCCGATGCGCCCCATGGGCTCGGTCGGCAGCCCGCTCTCGAGCTTCTTCCAGGACTCGCCGCCGTCCTTGGACTTGTAGATCGCGGACTCGGGGCCGCCGTTGAGGAGCGTCCAGGTCCGCCGCCGGCGCTGGTAGGAAGAGGCGTACAGGACGTCGGGGTCGCTCGGGTCGATCCACACCTCGTTGACCCCGGTGTTCTCGCTGATCTCGAGCACATTGCGCCAGGTGGCGCCGCCGTCCGTCGTCTTGTAGAGCCCGCGGTCGCCACCGGCCCGCCACAGCGGTCCCTGGGCGGCGACGAAGACGACGTTCGAGTCCCGCGGGTCGACGACGATGCGCCCGATGTGCTCCGATTCGCCGAGCCCCATCTTGCGCCACGACTTGCCGCCGTCCTCGGACTTGTAGACGCCGTCGCCGTAGGCGACGCTGCGCTGGCTGTTGTTCTCGCCCGTCCCCACCCACACGACGTTGGGGTCGTTGGGATCGATCGTGACGCAGCCGATCGAGTAGGAGGCCTCGCCGTCGAAGATCGGCTGCCAGGTCGTGCCGGCGTTGACGGTCTTCCACACGCCGCCCGAGGAGACGGCCACGTACCAGACGCTGGCGTCCCGCGGATCGACCGCGAAGTCGCCGATCCGCCCGGAGGCGATCGCCGGACCGATCGCGCGAAGCGCCAGGCCCGAGAGCGTCTCGGCGCTCAACCGGGGCTCCGGCTCCGCGGCGGTCTCCCGGTCCTTCTTCTTCGCCGACGACGGGGCCGCGACCAGGGCCGCTACCGCGAGACACGCGAGCGTTCTACGCATGGAGTACCTCCTGGGTGAGACGATCCAACGGACGAGCTCGGAGTCTATCGCTACCGGCTCGGCGCAGCCCGCCTCACGCCCGCTCGGTGCCCTCGCTCGGCAGCCCGACCGTCACCCAGAGGCCCGCCGGGTCGAGCCAGCGCTCGGCGATCGCCGCCAGCTCGGCGATCGTCAGGGGGCCCCACCGCGCCGCTCCCCAGCCCGGCTGGTCGACGGGGTGCCCGGTCAGCTCGGCTTCGGCCATGATCTCGGCCCACTGGCGGGCCGTCTCGCGGCGGAAGCACTCCTGGCCTTCGAGGAAGGACCGGGCGGCGGCGAGCTCGGCGGCCGTCACCCCGTCCGTGACGAGCCGGTCGAGCTCCTCGCGGAAGGCCCGCTCGACCCGCGCGAGCCGTTCGCGGTCGGTCGCCGCGTGGAGGACGAGGCGCCCCGGATCGGCCGCGGCTCCGGCCGCCGTGTCGACCCTGGCGGTGTAGGCGAGGCCTTCCCGCTCGCGGACCCGCGCCGGGAGGCGGCCGGCCAGCCCGGCGCCGGCGCCGAGCACGACGGCAAGCAGCTCCAGGCCCGGAAGGTCCGGATCGTCGCGATCGACGGTCGGCCGGCCCAGGAAGAGGTGCGCCTGATCGCCCGGCAGCGCCACGGTCCGGCGCGGCTCGCCGCTCGCGACGGGCGGCGGCTCGGCGGGCGGCTCCGCCGGCGGGCGGGCGCCGGCGGCGAAGCGCGCCCGCAGCCTCGCGGCCGCCTTCTCCTCGTCGATCGCGCCGGCGAGCGAGACGATCATCCCCGCCCCCAGGGCCTGCTCGTAGCTGGCGCGGCTGGCCGCGACGTCCAGGCCGGCGAGGCTCGCGGGGTCCCCCTGCAGGGGGCGGCTGCGCGGATGGGGGCCGTAGAGCTGGCCGAGGAAGCCCCACCCGGCGAGCGCCTCGGGGTCGTCGCGGATGAGCTCGAGCTCGGCCAGCGCCAGCTCGCGCTGCCACTCCCAGCGCTCGGCGTCGAAGGCGGGCGCGAGCGCCAGCTCGGCGCCCCACTCGATCATCCGCTCGGCCTCCGTCGCCGGCCCGTCGAGGGCCAGCCCGATGACCTCGTAGCCGGCGGTGGCGTGGATCGAGACCCCGCGCTCCTCCGCGTCGCGGGCGACGCGGCGCCAGCTCCGCGCCGCCGTCCCCTCCTCGAGCATCCGGCCGGCCAGCAGCGCCTGCCCGGGAGTCGCCGCGTGGCGCTCTCCGGCCAGCAGCCAGACCCGTAGCGCGGCCACCGGAGCGCCGCCCACGGCGCGGGTGCGGACCCTCAGACGCCCGCCCATCCGAGGACTCCGCTGCGCTCCGGGTCGAGGAAGCGGGCAGCGGCGGCCACGACCTCGTCGGCCGCGATCTCCGCGAGCCAGCGCTGCTGGCTCGCGACGTAGTCGCCTCCGAAGAGGGCCAGGCCCGCTCCCCAGGTGAGGCCGCGCTGCTCGATCGTCTCGTGGCCGAAGAGCCAGTCCGCGAGCAACAGCCGCCGAGCCCGCTCCACGTCGGCGGCCTCGATGCCGCCGCGCCGCGCCCGCTCGAGCTCCGCGAAGAGGGCGTCCTCGGCGCGCGCCGCCTCGACGCCCGGCAGCAGCTCCAGGGCCACGGTCGCCGTCCCGGGGCGCACCGTCTCCAGAAGCCCGGTGGACACCGAGCCGCACAGCTTTCCCTCGTCGACCAGCCGGCGCTGCAGGCGGCTCGAGCGGCCGCCGCAGACCGCCGTCAGCGCCAGCCGGAGACCGACGAAGTCGCGCTCGGCGGCCGCCGGCGACGGCAGGGCCAGCAGGGCGCGGCCCGTGTCGCCGCGCGCCACGTGGACGCGCCGCAGCCCTTCCGGCGCCGCCGGCGCTGGCAGAGGCTCCAGGACGGCGCGGCCGGTGAGCGAAGCGAAGAGCTCGCCGGCCGCCGCCAGCGCCTCCTCCCCCACCGCCCCGGCCAGCATCAGGACCGCCTGCCCGGGAGCGTAGGCCCGGCCGTGGAACGCGGCGAGCTCGGCGGCGCCGACCCGCTGCAGCGAGGCGCGGCGACCGAGAATCCGCCGGCCGTAGGGATGCGCCCCGAAGAAGGCCTCGTGCACCGCCGTCTCGAGCCGGTCCCAGGGGTCGTCGTCGACCTCGGCCACCTCCTCGAGGATCACCTCGCGCTCCGCCGCCACCGCTCCCGGATCGAGGGTCGGACCGAGCAGGCGGTCGGCCTCGATCTCGAGCGCGGTCCGCCAGCCGCCGCGGGGCAGGCTGAAGACGTAGACCGTGCTGTCGTGGCTTGTGTAGGCGTTGTTGGAGCCGCCCGCGGCCTGGGTGACGCGGTCGATCTCGCCGGCCGCGAAGCGCCGCGAGCCCTTGAACATCATGTGCTCGAGGAAGTGCGCGACGCCCTCCTGCCCGGCCGGCTCGTGCGCCGCCCCAGCGCGGATCCACAAGGCCGTCGAGACGACCGGCGCGGCGTCGTCCGCCAGCAGGCCGACGGTCAGCCCGTTGTCGAGCACCCGGACCTCGGGGCGCCCGAGCCAGTCCCTCCCGCGGCCGTCAGCCACCGCTTCGCGCGTCCCCGGATCCGGGCCGCGGGGCGCCGCGGCCGCTCCGGGGGAAGTGGTGGACGGCGCGCTCCTCGAACGCCCCCCGCCCGGCGTGCCACTCGAGGTGGGCCACGAGCAGGGCGTCGGGCGCGATCTCGATCCAGTTGCCGGTGTTGCGGCCGCGCTCGCAGCCGCGGCCCCGGTCCGAGCTCGTCGTCCCCGAATGGACCACCAGCATCGCGCCGCCGACGCCGGGGTAGTACGACTCGGCCAGCGCGCAGTAGCCCTGGTGCAGATGCCCCGAGAGCACCAGCTCGACGCCGCCCGCGGCCAGGATCTCCACGAGGGGCCGCGCGTTGGCCAGCACCTTCTGGCTGCCGAAGCGGGGGGCGGGAATGAGCTCGTGATGGACGACGGCGATCCGCGTCTTGCCGGCCGGCGCCGCCGCCAGCGCGCGCTCGACGCGGCGCAGCTGGCGGGGGCTCACCCGGCCGTCCTTGACGGTCCAGTTGTTGGCGCTGTTGATGCCGATCGCGAACAGCTCCTCGTCCTCGAAACGGGGCTCGAGGTCGGCGTCGAAGTGCCGGCGGTAGGCGCCGAAGGGCACGAAGAGCCGCTCCCAGAAGCGGTACATCGGAACGTCGTGGTTGCCGGGGACGGCGAGGGCCGGCTTCGCCATCGCGTCGACCCAGCGCCGGGCCTGCCGGAACTCGCGCGGCTTGGCGCGCTGGGTGAGGTCGCCGGCGACGACGACCAGATCGGGCCCGCGGCTCGCGACGAGTTCGAGCACGGCGGCCGACGCCGCGGGCCGGTGCGGACGCCCGAAGTGGACGTCGGAGACGTGCAGGATCTTGCGCATGCGGTGGCCGGACCGGGGGCCGGGCGGCGGGGCGCGGCGGCGCCGCCTAGCCGCGAGAATCGATCAGCAGGTTGACGTTCTCCGCCAGCGCGTCGGCGGCACGGGTCGTCACGGACTCCACGAGCTCCTCGCCGCGGCTACGGCCCAGCAGGTAGCCGCCGAGGGCGGCCAGCGACAGCGCCGTCTTCGGGTAGCGGCACACCCAGTCGCGCCAGTCGAGCTCGACCGGAAGCAGCTCGTCGACCAGGCTCTCGGCCCGCCAGTCCGCCACGCTCAGCCGCGGCGCCGGCGCAGGAGGGTGCCCACGACGAAGCCGATGCCGGCGGCGATCAGGATCGAGCGCCCGGGATTGTCGCGGACGTACTCGTTGACGTCCTCGCTCAGCTTGCTCAGATCCTTGTGGACCTTGTCGTAGCCCTGCTTCAGGTTGTCGACGGCGACCCCGTACTTCTCCTTGGCCACCTCGCCGGCCCGCGCCGCCTTCTCCTTGGCCACCTCGCCGGCCCGCGCCGCCTTCTCCTTGGCCACCTCGCCGGCCCGCGCCGCCTTCTCCTTGGCCACCTCGCCGGCCCGGGCCGCCTTTTCCTTGGCCACCTCGCCGACGCGCGCCGCCTTCTCCTTGGCCACCTCGCGCACCTGGCTGCCGCCCTGGCGGGCCTTTTCGGCAACCTCGGTGAACTTCTCGCGGGCGCGCTCGAGGGCGTCCTTGGACGGCCTCTCGTCGCTCACGGCTTCCTTCTTCTTCTTCTCGACCATCGCTTCCTCCGACCTCGCGGTCCTTGCGCCGCCACGTTCAATGTACACCATCGGCCGCGAGCGAGCCAGGGTAGCCGCCGCCGCCCGCTGACGCTACAATCAGCCCCGCTCTTCGTGGGGCAGTAGCTCAGCTGGGAGAGCACCACGTTCGCAACGTGGGGGTCGAGGGTTCAAATCCCTTCTGCTCCACCATTCCCTCGCTTCGCCAGGTCGTTGGAGTCTCAGCGCACGATCTCGCCGTCCCACAGCCGGCGCAGAAACTCGAGTACCGGCAGCACCTGGACGTGGTCCCAGAGCGCGCTGCGCTCGCCGAGATAGAGGCCGAAGCACTTGGTGCGATCGGCACCGAGGTCGCCTCGCAGGCGCCGCAGCCCGCGGTGGAAGCGCTTGTCCCAGCGCTTGGCGGACTTGACCTCGATCGCGACGAACCCGTCCTCGGTCTCGAAGAAGAGATCCACCTCTGCGCCGTCGTAGGTGCGCCAGAAGTACAGCGGATAGTCGCGGCCGGTGTAGCCGAGAAACGCGCGAAGCTCGTGCAGCACCAGCGTCTCCAGAAGCGGGCCCAGCTCCTCGGGAGTGGGCGGATACGCCTGGCGACCGGTCAGGGCGCGCGCGACTCCCGGGTCGAAGAAGAAGAACTTGCTCTGTCGCACCTGTCTGGTGGCCGATTTCAGCTTCCAGGCCGGCAGCCAGGACCCGATCAGGGTGTCGACCAGAATCTCGAAGTGACTCTGCACCGTGCTGCGGCTGACACCAGCGTCGCGAGCGATCGCCGAGGCGTTGGTCACCTGGCCGTTCTGGCGCGCGGCGATCTCGAGAAAGCGCGAGAAGGAGCCCAGGTTGCGGATCAAGGCTTCGGCCCGGATCTCCTGGTCGAGGTAGGTCTCCGCGTAGCTTCTCAAGAAGCCGGCAGGATCGTGGCCGGTCACCGCTATGGGAAGCAGCCCGTAGCGCAGCGAGCGATCGAGGTCCAGCTGAAAGTCCAGCTCCGCCGAGACCAAGGGAAACATGGCGGTCGTGATCGCCCGGCCGGCCAGGAGGTTGGCGCCACCGTGCCGGATCTTGCGGGCGCTCGATCCGGAGAGAACGAATCGGAGCCGGAGGGTCTCCATGAGGCGCTGCACCTCGTCCAGGAGGGCGGGCACTTTCTGCACTTCGTCGATGACCACCCAGCTCTCGGGTGGCAGCCCGATCAGCTCCCGGTAGAGGGCTCCCGGCTCCCGGATCAGGCGAAGGGTCTCGCTTGTGTCCAGCAGGTCGTAGGTCGTCGCCTCCGGAAACCGCTCGCGAATCCACGTCGATTTTCCCGTCCCTCGAGGCCCGAAGAGAAAGATCGACTGACGCGGCGTTTCGAGTAAACGTGGATACATCGCTGGCAATATTACACGAATATTGCCTAGCATGACAGCAGAAGCCGGTCACTCCGAGCCAGAACCGGCCCCTACGAGCCTGGAATGTCCGTCGTGGCGTCGCGACATCGCGATTGCATCGAAGCATCACACCACCTATGCTGTGATGCGTGAGGACCACCCTGACTCTGGATCATGACGTCGTCGCTCTCCTAGCGCAGCTGCGCAAGGACAAGGGCTACCGGTTCAAGGAGGCGGTGAACGTCGCCTTGCGCGAGGGGCTCACGCGCCTCCAGACGCCGCCGGAGCCGCGCCGCGCCTACCGGACGCCGGCCGTCGATCTGGGGGCCACGAACCTTCCCGGCCTCGACAGCGTGAGCGAGGTGCTCGCGGTCGCCGAGGGCGAGGACTTTCGTTGATCCTGGTCGACGCCAACCTGCTGCTCTACGCCCACGTCCGCAACGTCCCGCAGCACGAGGCCGCTCGCCGCTGGCTGGACGGCCGCCTGAACGAGGGGCCGCGGGTGGGGCTGCCCTGGCCTTCGCTCCTGGCCTTCGTGCGCATCGCCTCGAACCCGCGGATCTTCGAACGACCGCTGAGCGTCGGCCGGGCCTGGGAGCAGGTTACCTCCTGGCTGGCCCTGGAGCCGGTCTGGATACCGGCCCCGACGGACCGGCATCGGCTGGTGCTCGGGGAGCTCCTCGGGGGCGCGGCCTTCGGCGCCAACCTGGTCCCCGACGCGCACCTCGCCGCCCTCGCCATCGAGCACGGCCTGACTTTCTGCAGCACCGACGGCGGTTTCGCCCGGTTCGCCGGTCTCCGCTGGTCCAACCCCTTGACCGCGTAGGAAGCGGCGGGCGCGATCGGCCGCGGCCGGCCGCGCCGCCGCCGGAGGGTGTTAGAGTCCCTGCAAGCCCTTCATTTCAGGTGAGTTCGCGGGCCAACGACCAATGTTCCAGCAAGCAGCGTGGGTTCTTCCCGGCCTCTTCGCGCTCGGGCTGCTCGTCGGCTGGGCCGTCGGCTACGCGCTCGGGGGCCGGCGGGGCCAGCGGCGGCTGATCGCGAGCGTTCAGGAGCTCTCGGTCGCCGAGACGACGGCGCGGGCCGAGCGCGAGCGGCGCGCCGAGGCCGAGAGCGAGCTGCGCGCGACCGAGGCCAGGCTGAGCGAGCTCGATCGGGAGCTCGCCGTGGCTCGCGAACGGGTGGCGACGGGAGCGCAGCTCCTCGCCGAGCAGAAGCGGTTCATCGAGTCGTCGCGCAAGGAGCTCGAGGACGCGTTCCAGTCGCTGGCCGCGGCGGCGCTCAAGGGCACGTCCGAGCAGTTCCTGACCCTCGCCCAGCAGCGGCTCGAGACGACGCGGACCCGGGCCACGGCCGACCTCGAGGAGCGCCGGCAGGCCGTCGAGAACCTCGTCGCCCCCCTGCGCGAGACGCTCGATCGCCTCGACCGCAAGACGACCGACCTCGAGCGCTCGCGGGCCGCCGACGCCTCGAAGATCGGCGAGCAGGTCGAGCAGCTCGCCCGCAGCACGTCGCTGCTGCGCGACGAGACGACGTCCCTGAGCGCGGCCTTGCGGGGGACCGAGATCGGCGGCCGGTGGGGCGAGCTCGCCCTGCGGCGGGTCGCCGAGATCGCCGGCATGACGGCCCACTGCGACTTCGAGGAGCAGCTGACGATCGCCGGCGGCGCGCGGCCCGACATGGTCGTCAACCTGCCGGAGAAGCGGCGGATCGCCGTCGACGCCAAGGCGCCGCTGGGGGCGTTCCTCGAAGCCTCCAACGCCCGGGACGACGCGGGCCGCCGCGCCGCCCTCGACCGCCATGCCAAGGGGCTGCGCGGGCACGTGCGGCAGCTGGCGCAGCGGGACTACGCCGCGTCCCTGGGCGAGGACACGGAGTTCGTGATCCTCTTCCTGCCGGCCGACGCGTTTCTGGGCGCCGCCTTCCAGGCCGACCCCGACCTGCAGGTCGACGCGCTGCGCTCCAAGGTGCTGCTCGCCACGCCCACGACGCTCGTCGCGCTCCTGCGCACCATCGCCATCTACTGGCAGCAGCGCTCCATGGCCGAGAACGCCGAGGCGATCGCCGTCGCGGCGCGCGAGCTCTACGAGCGGGCGGCGAAGTTCGGCGCCGAGCTCTCGGCCGTGGGCCGCGGCCTTGCGACCGCGCTCGATGCCTACGACCGCGCCGTGGGCTCCTTCGACCGCCGGCTCATGCCGATGGCCGCGAAGCTCGAGGAGATGAAGGTCGCGGAGGGCAGCCGCCGCGAGCTCACGGCCCCGGAGCTCGTGGGACGCCGGCCGCGGCCGTCGACGACCTGAGCCCGGCGGGCCCGCGCCCGCTCGCCGCTACTCGTCGCGGTCGCCGCCGATCATCGGCACGAAGCGCACCGGGATGATGTCTCTCGAGAGCACTCCGTCCTCGGTCTTGGTCAGCAGCTCGAGGTCCTGCACGCCGCCGGCGCCGACCGGAACGACCATCCGGCCCCCGACCTTGAGCTGCTGCACGAGGGCGTCCGGGATCTCGGGCGGCGAGGCGGTGACGATGATGGCGTCGAACGGCGCCTCCTCCGGCCAGCCGCGATAACCGTTGCCGACCCGGACGCGAACGTTGTCGTAGCCCAGCCGCGCCAGGAGGTCGCCCGCCTGCCGGCCGAGCTCGTCGCGGATCTCGATCGTGTAGACGGAGGCCCCGAGCTCGGCCAGGACCGCGGCCTGGTAGCCGGACCCGGTGCCGATCTCGAGCACCTTCTGGCCGCGGTCGAGCTCGAGCAGCTCCGTCATCAGCGCCACGATGTAGGGCTGCGAGATCGTCTGCCCGTGGCCGATCGGCAGCGGGTGGTCGAGGTAGGCGTCGGCGCGAAAGCCGTCCGGTACGAAGAGATGCCGCGGCACGCGCTCCATGGCGGCGAGCACCGCGGGATCCTCCACGCCGCGGCGCCGGATCTGCTCGCGGACCATCCGCTGGCGCAGGACTTCGAACTGGGACTCGGGCATCTGGGCATCCATTCCGTGGCCGGCGTCGACGCCGAGCGCGGCGAGCAGAAGCGCCGCGGCGCAGACGAGACGGGAGAGCAGGACCCCGGGGCGCGACCCCTCGCGAAGGAATAGCCCGTCCTCGCGACCGGACAGCCCGACGCCGGCGCGGTACGGGGCCGGGTGGCCACATTCCCCGGGGCGGCCGGCTCTCTCGCTCAACGCTTCATCACCGCGTCCCATTCTGCCAATCTCGATACGCAATTGCCAGGCCAGGCCCGCGGCGGCCGCCCGCTCGGCGGCGGCCGCCGCGTCACCGGCGTGTACACTCGCTCCGCCGGCCGGAGACGACGATGACCGACGCGCAGCAGCCAGGCTCGCGGCCGTCGGACCCGCCGGCGCCCGCGCTGCCCGCCCTCGGGGCCGCCATCCGCGCGGCCATCGCCGGCTCGCCGCAGGACTTCACGGCGGGCCCGATCGGGCGCGCCGTGCTGATCCTCTCGGTGCCCATGATGATCGAGATGGTCGGCCAGTCCATCTTCGGCATCGTCGACATCCTGTTCGTCGGCCGGGTCGGCGAAGCGGCGCTGGCCGCCGTCGGGCTCACCGAGTCCCTGCTCTACCTGGTCTTCTCCGCGGCCCTCGGCCTGGCGATGGCGACGGCCGCGTTCGTGGCCCGGCGGATCGGCGAGCGCAAGCCCGAGGAGGCCGCCCACGGCGCCTTCCAGGCGCTGGTTCTGGGCCTCGCCGTCTCCCTGCCGTTCGCCGTAACCGGCGTCGTCTTCGCCCCGTCGCTCCTGCGACTGCTCGGCGCCGAGGCCGCGACCGTGGCCGGGGGCTCCGGCTACACGGCCGTCGTCCTCGGCGGCAGCTCCACCGTGTTCTTTCTCTTCCTCATCAACGCCGTCTTCCGGGGGGCCGGCGACGCGACGCTGGCGATGAAGGCCCTCTGGCTGGCGAACGGGCTGAACGTCGTCCTCGACCCCCTGCTCATCTTCGGCTGGGGTCCGGTTCCGGCGCTGGGCGTCACCGGGGCGGGCGTGGCCACGACCCTGGCGCGCGCCGTCGGCGTCGCCTACCAGCTGCGGATGCTGGCCAGGGGCGCTGGGAGGATCCGGCTGACGCGCGCCGCCATGCGGCTCGACGGGAGGGTCGCCGGCCGGCTGGCCCGAGTCGCGGTCCCCGGGGTCCTCCAGTTCCTCGTCGGCACCTGCAGCTGGCTCGCCGTCATCCGGATCGTCGCCTTGTTCGGCAACGCGGCCGTGGCCGGCTACACGATCGCCGGGCGCATCCTGGTCTTCGCCCTCATGCCGTCCTGGGGGATGGCCAACGCGGCGGCGACCCTCGTCGGGCAGAACCTGGGAGCGGGCAGGCCGCGGCGCGCCGAGCGTTCCGTCCGGGTGGCCGCGGCGGCCAACCTTGTCTTTCTCGGCATCGTGGGCGTCCTCCTGGTGCTCCTGGCCCGCCCGCTCGTGGAGCCGTTCTCGTCCTCCCCGGAGGTCGTCCGCTTCGGCGCCGATTGCGTGCGGATCGTCAGCTACAGCTACCTCTTCTTCGCCGTCGGCATGGTGGTCGTACAGGCGTTCAACGGCGCCGGCGACACGTGGACTCCCACCTGGATCAACTTCCTGTGCTACTGGGTCTTCGAGCTGCCGCTCGCCTACGTCCTGGCGAAGGTCTTCGGGCTCGGCGCCCACGGCGTCTTCTGGTCGATCACGGCCGCCCAGGGCGCCATCGCGCTCGTCGGCGTCGTCGCCTTCCGCCGCGGCCGCTGGCGGGACACGAAGCTCTGACGACCGGAGCCGGCGAGCGGATCTTCAGTCGACGCGGACTGACTGCAGCTCGACGGGCACCAGGGCGGTCGAGACGGCTCGATCCGTCATGTTGCCGTCATGTCGGTTTCGATAGACAGGAGATCGGGCAAACCACGGGCGCAGCGCCAGGGTCGGAGGTGCCATGTACGGATCGTCGACACCGTCAATCGCAGCAAGAATGGCTCCCGTCCTCTTTCTGGCGGTCGTCGGCGCCGCGAGCGCTGCAGTGCCCGCCGGCCTGAGCCTGGACGACGGGATTCGATGTCAGCAAGCCCTCGAGAGGGTCCGCTGGAGCCACCGCACGGCGGACCACTTCACGGAGGGCGCCGGGCCCACCTTCGCGGAGGCGGTGCCCGAGGCGATCCTCCGGCGGCGGGCCGAGGATGCTCTGCTCGAGAGCGCGGCGCTGCGCCGGTTCTGGAGCCGCACGATCGGCCCCGAGCAGCTGCAGGCGGAGCTCGACCGCATGGCCGCCCACTCCCGGGCTCCCGGTCGCCTGCGCGAGCTCTTCGCCGCTCTCGGCGGAGACCCGACGGCGGCCGCCGAGTGCCTGGCCCGCCCCGTCCTCGCCGACCGGCTCCTGCGGAGCTACTACGCCAGCGATGAGCGCTTGCACGGAGAGCGGAGAGAGGAGGCGCGACGGGAGCTCCAGGAGATCGCCTCGGCGAGCGCCACGGGGCCGTCCCTCGGAACGCAGACCGAGCTGGAGTGGTGGCGCGGGCCCGACCGGGTCCAGAGCCCGGGCAGGCTCGAGGCGGCTGACTTCGACGCCCGGGTCCGAGACCTCGAGAAGGCGATGGGCCGGCCCGCCGCCGAGATCGCGCTCGACCGCCCGAGCCCGCTGCGTGAAGACGAGACCCGCTTCTACGCTCTCGTCGTGCACGAGCTCGACGACAGCCACGCGCGGCTGACGACGCTCGAGTGGCCCAAGCGCCCGTTCGAGCAGTGGTGGCAGGAGGTCCGCGGAGAGCTGACGCCCGAGTCGGACGACACGGCTTTCGAATATCGCCTCCCCGCGGTCGCCGCCACCTGTAGCGACGACACCTGGAGCCCGACCCTGAGCCTGCTCGACCCGCGCTACTGGCACACGGCGGTGTGGACCGGCGCCGAGATGATCGTCTGGGGCGGCATGGAGGCCGTGGGTGTCGTCTACGGCGACGGCAGCCGCTACGACCCCGCCACGGACAGCTGGACGCTGCTGCCGATGACCGGTGCTCCCGAGCCACGCGAGAGCCACGTGGCGGTGTGGACCGGCACCGAGATGATCGTCTGGGGATCGACCTTCGACCTCTCTGGGGGACGCTACAACCCGGTCACCGACAGCTGGACGCCCACCTCGACCGTCAACGCTCCGGAGCCGCGCTTGAGTGCCAGCGCCGTCTGGACCGGGACGGAGATGATCGTCTGGGGAGGGCACCTCGGCAGCGCGTACAACACCGGGGGCCGCTACAACCCGGCCACCGACACCTGGACCTCGATGACGCCGGCGCCGCTCGCTCCGCGCACCTCCCACGCCGCCGCCTGGACCGGTTCCCAAATGGTGATCTGGGGCGGCTCCGATCCCGCCATCGGACAGGTCTACGGGGACGGCGCGCGCTACAGTCCCGCCTCCAATTCGTGGACGCCGATGACCGGCGTCGACGCCCCCGACGCGCGTCAGCACCACTCGGCGGTGTGGACGGGCGATGAGGTGATCGTCTGGGGCGGCCTCACCGTCAACTGGCCGGGCGAGGATCCGAGCGGCGGGCGCTACGACCCGGTGGCCGACACCTGGACCCCGACGAGCCTGGTCGATGCCCCGTCCCACCGTTACTTCCATGCCGCCGTGTGGACGGGCGAAGAGATGATCATCCAGGGCGGCAGTGAGTTCTTCGAGCCCCCCGTCGCCGGCGGCCGCTACGACCCTGCGACCGACACCTGGACCCCGACCAACCCGGTGAACTCGGCCAACAACGGCCAGGGCATCACCGCCGTGTGGACCGGCACCGAGATGATCGTCTGGGGCGGCCTCGACGACGATGGCGTCTTCCACGTCGACGGCGGTCGCTACGATCCGCAGCTCGACCTCTGGTATCCCACCAACACGCTGAACGTGCCGAGGTCGCGCGCCTCGCATGCCGCTGCCTGGACGGGGAACGAGATGATGATCTGGGGAGGCTGGTCGTACGGCTACCCGAACACCGGCGCGCTCTACGATCCGGCGACCGACAGCTGGCGGACGGCGACTGCCGTCGGCGCTCCGCTCGGGCGCGAGGGCGCCGAAGAGGTCTGGACGGGAAGCGAGGTCCTCGTCTGGGGCGGCGAGCCGGACGGCCCGCCGTTCGCTCCCGGAACCGGCGGGCTCTACGATCCGGTGACCGACAGCTGGCGCTTGACCACCACGGTCAACGCGCCGTCCAACCGCAGCGGCCACACCGCCGTGTGGACGGGGAGCGAGATGATCGTCTTCGGCACGCCCGGCACCGAGACGCCCGCCATCGCCAAGCGCTACTCGCCGGCCGCCGACACCTGGACCGACGCGACCACGGTCGACGCTCCCGCGTCCAGGCAGTATCACGCCGCGGTGTGGACCGGCACCGAGATGATCGTCTGGGGCGGCCGCATCCACGTCCCAGGCGCGCCGACCGGCGGTCGCTACGATCCGCTGGCCGACACCTGGACCCCGACCAGCGTCGACGGCTCGCCGGAGACGCGCCAGAACCCGGCCGGCGTGTGGACGGGCAGCGAGATGATCGTCTGGGGCGGCTTCGACTGGCTGCTCTTCGAGGACCTGGGGGACGGAGCGCGCTACGACCCGGCAACCGACTCCTGGACGCCAACGACGATGAACGGAGCGCCGTCCCCGCGCACGACAGAGGGCGTATGGACCGGTACCGAGATGATCGTCTGGGGCGGCGAGTTCGACGCGAGCGGCGGGCGCTACGACCCGGCGACCGACTCCTGGCGCCCCACCAGCCAGGTCGGCGCGCCATTGCTGCCCCTCATCTATGGCGACACGTTGTGGTCGACGGTGTGGACCGGCGCCCAGATGATCATCTGGGGCGGTTGGACACAGTCGGGAGCGCTCTACTGCGCCCCGCCGCCGAGCGAGATCTTCGCGGACGGCTTCGAGAGCGGCGACCTGTCGGCCTGGTCGCTGGTCGTTCCCTGAGGCGACGGCGCGCTCGCCCCGATCACCACGGCGCCTCCCGCTCAGCCGCCGACGCCTTCAACCCTCGCCCCCCGGGGGCCTCGCCCGCGACCGGCGTCGCCTGCAGCGCATGCGGGAGCCAGCGGTGAGCTACGGCCTCGGCCGGCGTCGAGCCAGTTCCCAGAAGGTCTCGGCGACCGCGGCCGGAGTCGTCCTGCCGACGAAGCTGGGCAGATGCGGAGTCACGCCGAGCGCTTCGCCCACGTCGAGCAGCGTCCGTACGGCGAGGATCGAATGCCCGCCCAGCTCGTAGAAGTCGTCGTCCCGCCGAACGCGCTCGACGCCGAGGGCCCTCTGCCAGGTGCTCGAGACCGCTTCTTCGATCGCCTCTCGGGAAAGATCGCGAATGGGCGACATGATGGCCTCCTTCCGTTCTCGATCATACGCCCGAGGTCCCGGGCTGCAAGCCCGCCGTTCCCGTCACTGTCCTGCTGGACCGCGGGATTCAAGCGACCTTCGCGCTCGTCGGCGTCGGGCCTTTCGCCGCGGCCGCTGGCGGGACACGAAGCTCTGACGACCGGAGCCGGCGACCGGATCTTCAGTCGACGCGGATCGACTGCAGCTCGACGGGCACCAGGGAGCCGACCAGGGCGAACAGCAGATCCGGGGCGCTGGCGCCGCAGGCGTTGGCGGGCGTCCAGGCGACGCAGCCGGTGCCGAAGCCGTCCGGCGGATTCTCCCAGGCGAAGGTCGCCCCGCTCTGCACCGCCCGCTCGGCCCACAGCCACTGCCCGCCCGTCGCCAGATCCATGTCCGCGCGGACGGACAGCCAGTAGTCGCCGGCCGGCAGGCTGCAGGTCGCCGGCAGGGTGACGACGAGGTTGCCGGCCCCGTCGTCGACGAAGTCGACGCCCGCCACGAGGCCCAGGTAGCTGCAGGCCGCCGCGCCCCCCGGCACCCCGCCGCCGTCCGGGAAGAGCTCGAGGTCGAGCAGCGGCGTGAGGCCGGGACCCTGGAGGTAGCCGCCGAGCACTGCGACCTCGACGACGTCCCACTGGACGTCGGCGGCCGGCACCGTGAAGTCATCCGCGGCGCGGCAGTCGAAGGCCGAGTTGGCGGGCTCGAAGAGCTGGCTCACGAAGCCGGCGCCGGCGGGCGAGTCCGTCTGGTCGTAGAGGATGCCGCCCAGCGCCGGAAGCTTGCCGGCCGCGAGGGCCGCCTCGAGCTCGATTCCCGGCGGCGCCACGGCGCGGCTCGCGCCGGCCGCGGCCGCCTGGCCGCCGGTCACCAGGAAGCGGCTCGCCATCCACCCGCGGCGGCCGTCGGCGACCTCGACGCGGGTCCACTCCGGCCCCGCCTCGAGCGCCAGCAGCCGCGTCCCGGGGGGCCAGCAGCTCGCGGCCGTCGCGGCGGCGGACGGGGCGCTGCGCAGGTTGAGACAGGGGCTGGCCGCGGCCGCCACGCTCAGGACCCGGCCTTGCGCCGCGCCGGCTCCGGCCACCGCCAGCGCGAGGGCTACCGCCCGGACCGCTCTCGTGCTCTTCGTCATGCTCCTCGTCTCCTCGCGTCAGGGCACAGTGTTCGACCACGCCGAGGTGTCGCCGCTCTCGAAGCCGTCCTCGAAGATGAGGGGCGACTGCAGCAGGTCGAGGGACAGATCGTCGAGGAACGCCTCGTAGGGGACGCCGGCGGCGTTGCGCAGCGTCGCCTGGCAGAGCGTCGACGCCGCCGCCGCCGGAACCACGACGCCACCCGCGAAGGGCACCCACACGCCGTCGGTGGCGATCGTGTCGACGAAGGCCTGGGCCGGCAGCGTCGTGCCCGCGCAGTCGGGGTCCGGGAAGAACCCGCACGCGCGGATCACGTCGATGCTGACGCCCGGCGTGTCGAGGAGCGCGAACCCGCTGAAGTCGTACACCGAGCCGCCCGCGACGTTCACGCACTGGCCGAGCGCGAGGTCCGTCGAGCCCGGCTCGTTGGTGGCGTGCGCCGAGCCCGAGATCGCGGCGCCGTCGACGTCGACGAGCGGATCGTGGACGATCATCGAGCCGCCCGTGGTCACCGGGATCCAGGGATCGAGACCGCAGTCGAAGTGGCCGTTGGCGAAGTCGTCGATCAGGTCGACGCGGAAGGTGCGCACGAAGTCGTCGCCGCCGTCGAAGTCGCCGTCGCCGTCGAGCTCGTTGCCGGCCAGGTCGGTGAGGCCGCCGGCGGCGCACGCCAGCAGCCGGTACGGGCCGTCGGGCAGGGTGGAGTCGGGGAGGTCGAGATCGAGCCGCGCCGTCAGGTCCGGGGCGTCGTAGTTCACGCCGGTCAGCGGCACCGCCACGTCGTCGCCCGCGAGCGGGCCGCATAGGTCGGTCGCGATGTCGAGATCGGGGCCCGAGCCGACGACGAGCCAGTTGGCGGCGTCGACGACCGTCGCCGGGTCCATGGCCTCGCTGAAGGTGACGCGGAAGGCGTTGACCCGCGCGGCGACGGACTCGCACTCCTCGAGCACGCCGTCGCCGTTGCCCTTGATCGTGTCGACGTTGGCCACCGTGGGCGGCAGGAGGTCGTTGACCGGCGTCGAGTCGCCGTCGGTCGCCTCGACCGGCACGCCGCCCGAGCCGGCGCCGTCGTCGCGCACCGTCGCCGTGTTGTCGATCGCCGGCGGCGCGTCCTGCGGCGCCACCACCTCGACGGCGAAGTCGACCGCGGCCGAGCCGCCGCCTCCGGCCACGGTGCCGACGAGGAGCGTGCACGGCGTCCCTTCCGGGTCACCGTCGGCGCAGCTCCAGCCTGCCGTGCTGGCCCCGGCGTCGAAGGTCGAGCCGACGGGCACCGTGTCCTCGAGCGTGACGTTCGAGGCGTCCTGGTCGCCGATGTTGGCGTAGGTGAGGGTGTAGACCACGGTGGTCTCCGGGTCCACGGTCACCCCGCCGTCGTCCTTGTCGAGAGTGAGGACCGGAACGGCGTCGACCACGATGTCGGCCGCGTTGGTGGCGAACGGCGGAGCGAAGTCGGACGACACCTGGCCGACGTTCGAGAGCAGCTCGAGGCCGGCCGGGACGGGCGAATCGACGGTCACCTGGAAGCGGACGACCAGCTGCGAGCCGGCTCCCGGCATGCTCAGCACGGTGACGTCGATGGTGTTGCCCGCGCTCGCGTTCACGAAGCCCGAGGCGCCGCCCGACAGGATCGCCAGGATCGACCCCAGGTCGAGAGTCGTGCCCGCGGGCACGGCGTCGACGAGGTTCACGTTGGTGTCGCCGCCGTTGCCCCCGTTGACGAGGGTGACCTCGTACTGCAGCACCTCGCCCGGCTGGGCCTGGCCGTCGTTGTTGCCGGTCACCGCGTCGCTCACGGTCTTCTGCGCCACCGTGTAGGTCGGCATCGCGAGCACCTGGGTCACCGTCGGGTCCGCGGAGCCCCCGGCGTCCGGGTCGTCGGTGAGAACGGCCGGGAAGTTCCCGCCGCTCACGACCCCCTGGTTCGCCACCTCGGTGACGCCCGCGGGGAACGGGACGTTGACGGTCACGTCGAAGAAGACCGAGATCGACTTGCCGGCCGGAAGCTCGGGGATCGCGACGCTGACGAGGGTTCCCTCCGGCGCTTCGAGCCCACGGGCGTCGCCGCTCTCGACGCCGCCGAGCGACGGCAGACCTCGCCCGGCCTGCTCATCGACGGGGTTGGCCGACGCGAGGCGGCCGGGCGGCCGGCGGGCGGACGCGCGGTCGCGGATGGCCTCCTCCTGGGCGACCAGCGCCGTGGCCGAGAGCCACGCGCCGACTACGGCCAACAGCATCGCGACCACCCGTGTGCTTTTCATCGTCACCTTCTACGATCCTCGCATCCTGCGTCGTCCTCGCGATCGCCCTCTAGGTGAAGACCGCCTCGTATCTCATGCCCTTCTCGTCCGGCCCGACCGGCACGAGGAAGAGGTCGATGACCCCCAGCTCCTCGTGCTCGATCCGACAGATGCGCTGCTCGATGAAGGGGTCCAGCGGGCCGCGAAACACCAGTGAGAACGCTCGTCGCCCCTCGGGGCCGACGGTTTCGCCCAGCGCCGACACTTCGATCAGCTCGGTGTCGAAGGCGACCTCGTCGGCGCTGACCCTGAAGGTCTGCTTCACGTGGGGCGCGAACGTCTCTCGCTGCATCTCGGCGACCTTCACCGGCGCTGTCCTCCCGCGGCTTCGTTCGGACCTGCCGGCCGCCATTCCATCAGCCGGTACGGCCCCTGCTCCTCCACCTTCTCGAAACCCAGGCGGTCGTAGAGATGCATCGCGGGGTTGTTCGTCTCGACGTGGATCCGCACTTTCTTGCCTTCCCCCGCCGCCTCGTCCAGGACGTCGCGCATCAACCGCGCGCCGATTCCCCTGCCTCGGTGCTGCGGCAAGAGGGCGATGTCGATGAGCCGGTGCTCATCGTCGCGAACGTCGAGATAGAGACGGCCGATGGGCTCGCCATCCTCGAGCAGCAGGTCGAAGCGTGCCCGAGGAAACTGATCCATGTAGAACTTGTGCTGCGCCTCGAACTGCATGCCCAGAAAGGCGTGCTTCTCCTCCGGAGACCAGGGCACCATGGCCATCTCCCGAGCCCTCGTCGATGCGTAGAGCTCCCGCAGGAAGGCCTGGTCGGCGTCGGTTATCGGTCGCATGGAAATCACGGCAGAGCCTCTGGGGAGGAGCTCGAGCCCGCCCCCGGGGAACGTCCTCTCGTCAGCTCCTGGAGGGATAGAGCCCTTGGAGCGCGATGATGAAGTTCATCGCAAGGTAGGGCTGCATGTTGTTGTGGGCTTGGGAGCCTCCGCCGGCGGGCAGCGCCTGCGACGCCATCGCCTGCAGGCTGCTGGCGGCGCCGAAGATGTTCGCGCCGACCGTCCTCGAGAGGATCGTGCTGCTGCTCGCGTCGTCCTGGTTGGCGGGCGCCGGCGCGGCGCCCATGGCGTGCGTATGGGCGGGCATCTGCGCTTCGGTCAGCGTCACGGTCTCGACGCCGCCCTTCTGCCCCAGGCGTCGAGCGGTCAGCCCCGGACCGCGGCCCGGATGCATCGGCGCCTTCCCCCGAAGGTCGGGAAGGGCGGTCGTCGTCCGGCCGTCCCCGCCATACGTGGTGCCGATCAGGGAGAAGAGGGCGGTGTTCTGGGACACCGGCAGCAGCTGTCCGTTGCAAAAGGCCCAGCTGCGCGGAGCGAAGTTCCCGGCGAAGATTCTGATCTCAGCAATGAATGGCTCGGACATGGCGATCTCCTATTGCCTCGAAGGGTAGATGCCGAACAGAGCGATGATGAAGTGCACGCACAGGAAGGGCTGCAGATTGGTGTGCGACTGACTTCCGCCCACCGTCGTGATCGCCTGGCTCGCCAGGTCCGCCGCTCCCGGCGGGTTCTCGAAGTACGAGTCGATCGCCAGATCGCTGGCCGTGACGTTCCCCTGCGCTCGGCTCTCGGTCGCCGGGTTGGTCGAGGCCTGCATCGTGTGCGAATGAACCGGAAGCTGGTTGACCGTCAAGGTCACGTCCTCGCTGCCCGACTTGGCGCCCAGCTTCCGCGGGGACAGGCCCGGGCCGCTGCCGGCGTGGATCGGAATTCTGCCGCGCATGTCCGGCAGCCCGAAGGTGGTTCTTCCGTCTCCGCCGTACACGGTGCCCAGTAGGCTGAAGAGGGCCTCGTTCTGCGACACGGCCAGCAGCTGACCGTCGCAGAACGCCCATCCGAGCGGAGCGAAGTTGCCCGCGAACATCCTGATCTCACCGACAAAGGGTTCGGACATCGTCGCTCTCCTCTAGTTGCGGGACGGGAAGAGGCCCTGGAGCGCGATGCAGAAGCTGAGCGCGAGGTAGGGCATCATGTTGTCGTGCGCCTGGCCGCCGCCGGCGCTGGAGACGGACAGAGCGTTCAAGGCCGTGAGGCCGGTAGGCCCGGCGTACAGCGGGCTCGTCGAGCGCGCGAGCACGTTGCCCGACGGCGTGCCCGCCGTGGCATCCGCGGTGCTGGCTTGCGCCACGTGCTGATGGCTCGGAATCTCGGCTGCGGAGAGAGTGTGCGTCTCTTCGCCGGTCTTCTGGCCCAAGGAGTGGCCGTCACCGACGTGGATCGGCGTCCGCCCCCTCAGGTCGGGCAGCGCGAAAGACGTCCGCCCGTCCCCTCCGTAGGTCGTGCCCAGGAGGGAGTACAGAGACTGGTTCTGGTTGATGGGCAGGATCTGGCCGTCGCAGAAGGCCCAACCTCGCGGCGCGAAGTTGAAGCCGACCATCCTGATCTCCGCTAGGAATGGCTCTGACATTCTCTGGTTCTCCTCTTTTCGTTGGCTTCCCTGGACCGCCTCTCGGCCGTACTGCTCATCGCTCGCATCGCTACGGCGTCGGACAGTTCCCCGCGCCGAAGTTCGGCGTGCCTCCCACGGACACGGAGTCGCCGTTGTTCAGCGCCGAGATATTCGCGGCGCTCGTCTGCTCGATATTCAAGGTAGCCGAGCCGCTCTCGCTGACACGGATGTCGTCGCCGAACCCGGGGACGCCACCGTCGTTACCGATGAAGTTGTTGCCCCGGATGTCGGCACAGCCGTCGTTGTCGTCCTGGATCAGGATCTCGAGTCCGAACGTGAAGTCGTTGGGCGCGCTCAGTGCCGTGTTGTCGGTGATCGTCGCGTTGATCGTGCCGGTGTTGTCCGTGGTGTCGCGCCCCAGCACTCGAACCTGGTTGGCGTCCATGCCGCCGATGTCGTTGTTGTGGATCAAGACGGTGAAGGTGCCGTTCTCGTCCTGTCGTGTGTTGATGCCGAAACCGTTGTTGACCCCGACGCCGCTGCCGTCGATCGCGTTGTTGCTGATCGTGGCCGTGCTGGTGGCGTTGTCGTCGTTGTTGACGAGAATGCCGTTGAACGGGGTGTCGTTGATTTCGTTGCCGTCGATCAGGTTGGTGCCGGTGCTGTTCGAAGCGTTCGTGATCTGGATCGTCCCCGCGCCGAACGAGTTGGCGGCGTTGAAGGTGCTCCCCTGAATGGTGATGGCCAGGTTGCTCGAATCGATGCTCGACCCGATGACCCCCAGGACTCCACTGCCGTTGATGTCGAAGTCGCAGTCGTCGACGACGAGCCCCATCAGGGCCGCCGAGGACGACTGAACGTCGATCCCCATCTCGCCGAAGGAGGCCTCATGGTCGTTGAAGTCCCCGCGGCGGATGGTCAGGACGTCCCGCGTGGCGTCGTCGGCGGCGCTGTTGACGTACTCGACGGCGTCCTCGTTGATGTTGTCGAAGACCACGTCCTCGATCAGCGAGACACCGAAGAGGTTGGAGATCCGGATGCTGTGCTCGTCGTCGGCGTTGCCGTCGCTGCTCATGTTGGCGTCTTGATAGGTGAAGTTCGTGACCGAGCTGATGTCGATGCCGTGGTCGGCCGAGCTGCCGAGGTTGAGCTGGGTCAAAGAGACGTCGCGGGTGCTCGTCAAGCTGATGCCGTCGCCCGTCGAGCTCGCGATCGTGCCGCCTGAGCCGTTCTTCGCGCCCGTGCCGTCGCCGGTGATCGTGAGACCGCCCGAGGTGCCGGTCGTGTCGAGCCGGATGCCGTTCGGCGCCCCCGAGGTTGTGACGCTGCGGAAGGTGACCCCGGCCGCACCGATCGTCGTGTTGGAGATGTCGACGCCTCGTCCACCGGCCGTCGCGTTCACCGTGTTGGTGACGCCCGGGTTGGTCGTCACCGTACCGCCGCCCGTCGCCACGAAGCCGTTGCCGCTCGTCGTGTCGACGTCGAGCGCGCCCGTGAAGTTGATCGTGGCGCCGAGGTTGGCGGTCAGAGAAATGCCGGTCGCCGTCGAGGTGTTGGCGGTGATCGGCACGGCGATGTTCTGCGCGCCGCCGCTGTTGCCGTTGGCGCGGTAGGCCGTCGCGGCGCTCGACTGCGTGATGCTGCCCCCGGTGTAGCTGATCAGCGGGCTGCTCGAATCGACGTTGAACGCGCCGTTGGTCGGCGAGCTGATCGCCAGGTTGGCGAAGGTGAAGCCGCCGGCGGAGCCGTTGAGGATGTCCACCCCCGCGTCGCCGCCGTTGAGCGAGCTGGCGCTGTTGAACGAGTAGGTGCCGTCGGCGTTGTCGAACTGGTAGCCCGTGCCGTTCGTGGCGTTGACCGGGCCGATGAACTGCACGAAGGGCGGCCCGCCGACCGAATCGTGGTCCGTGATGAAGACCGCCGCGGCGTTGCTCGCCTGGTTGATGGAGCTCAGCACCTGGAAGTCGACCTGGGCGGTCGAGGTGCCGCCGAGGCCGTCGATCGTGAACGCCGCGCCGCTCGGGCTGGTGACGTCCGTGTTGGCGAACGTGAAGACGCCGCTGCTGGAGCCGAGAATGTCGATTCCCGCGTCGCCGCCGTTGAGCGTCGTCGCTCCGTTGAAGCTGTATCCGCCGTTGGCGTTCGAGAACTGCAGGCCGGTGCCGTTGGTGGCGCCGAGCGCGCCGGTCTGGAAGGTGACGAGCCCGGTCGAGTGGTTCGAGATCGACACCAGGGCCGCGTTGTTCGCCTGGCTGAGCGAGCCGTTGAACACGACGCTGGAGGTTCCGCCGTCGATCCGCACGGCGGCGCCGGCGGGGTTCGTCACCGAGCAGCCCGCGTCGAAGTCGAAGCTCGCCGAGCCGCCGCTGATGTCGATGCCGTGGCTCGTGCCGTTGGTGACGACCGCGCCGTTGACGTCGATCGCCCCGGTGGCGCCGGTGAAGATCAGTCCCTGGCCGCCCGAGGCGTCGATCCCCACTTGGGTGATGGTCGAGCCGGCGGTGCCGGTGCCGGTGATCGCGGCCCCCGTCGCGTTGTCCACGTCGAGTCCGGTGACCAGGTTGGCGTCGGCCAGGGTGACGCCGTCGCCGGCCGAGTTCGAGAGGATCGGATTCGAGGCGACGCCCGGCAGCGGGTCGGAGAACGGCGGCAGGGTGACGCCGCTTGCCGTGGCGAGGTCGACGCCCTGGCCGATCAGCAGCTGGTTGTTCTTGAGCGTGATTCCGGTGTCGTAGTCGACGCTCGTCGAGTCGCCCTCGTCGATGAACACGATGTCGCCCGCGTCGTCGAGCGCCGGGGTGGCGTAGGCCGCGAGGCTGTCGTACGGCGCCGCCAGCGTGCCGTTGCCGCCGCCCCCCGCCTCGTTGTCGATGAACCAGATGGTGTTGGCGACCGTGACCTCGACCGTACAGGCGGGCGAGTCGCCGAAGCCGTTGCCCACCGTGTAGGTGAACGTGTCGCCGCCCGTGAAGCCGGCGCCGCTGGTGTAGGCGAAACCGCCGCCGGGCGCCACCGTGGCGGTGCCGCCGCTGGAGGGCGCCGTGTTGCCCGTCACCGAGATCTCGTCGCCCGTGTCGCCGACGAGCACGCCGCTGGGGTCGGGCACGGTGATGCCGACGTTGCCGAGCGCGTCGTAATCGTCCGGATCGACCTCGTCGTCGCAGGCCGGCCGGGCGCCCACCGCGATGGTGACAACGCCGTCGTCGAAGCCGGCGGCGTTCTCGAGCCGGTAGCCGAAGAGGTCCGGTCCGGTGAAGGTCGGCGACGGCGGGGTGTAGACGAAGTTGCCGTCGGCCGCCACGACGACGGTGCCGCCGTTGTCGGTCGCCGTGGGGGCGCCCGGCACCGTCTGGTCGGTGGGGCTGCCCGAGGTTCCGTAGGAGACGACGTCGGCCAGCGGGAAGCCGCGGTCGTCGTTGTCGAGCACCGGCGGCGTGGCGTGCGCCGTCGAGTCGAGCGGCGTGTTAAGAGCCGTGTGGTAGGGATCGCCGGGGGCGCTGAGCATGTCCGGGAAGTCGTCCACGGCTAGGGGCGGCGCCTGCACCTCGAGCGTCACGACGGCCGTGTCGCTGCCCACCGAGTTGGTGATCTGGTACTCGAAGGCGTCGATGCCCGAGAACGCCGCGTTGACCGTGGCGTCGTAGGTGAACGTGCCGTTGCCGCTGACGTCGAAGTTCACGGTGTTGCCGCTCGCCGTGACGAAGCTCGTTCCCGGGGGCGTGGTCAGCGGCCCGCCGACGGGGCCGTAGAAGTCGACCGCGCCGGCCGGGACGCCGAAGTCGTCGGCTCCGGAGCCGTTGTCGGCCGCCGCGTCGAGGAGGGTCGAGGTGTTCTGCACGACGCTCAGGGCGTCGTCCTGGGCGACTGGCGCGAGCCCGAGCAGAATCGAGGCCGTCGCCGTGTCGGTCGCCGGGCTGCCCGGCGGGATCCCGTTCTGGACGTCGTAGGTGAAGGTGTCCGTCTCGCCGCCCGTGGCGCCCGGCGGCGGCGTGTAGGTGAAGGAGCCGTCGGCGCCGACGTCCACCGAGCCGCCCAGCGCCGTCGGCTGGCCGACGACGGGGATCGCGGCCAGGGTCGGCGTCCCCGGAATGCCGAAGTCGTTGGCGAGCAGCAGCGGCTGCAGCGTGCCGTCGACCGTAGTCGGCGCGACCGGGTCGCCCGCGTAGGGCCCGTCGTCGAGGGCCAGCGGGGTCGTCGTGACCGCGCCGGCCAGAGTCGTGTTCGGGTCCGGCGTATCGTCGAGCTGGACGGCGGTCGCCGGATCGGGGCCGGCGTTGGCGACGTCGATCCGGTAGGTGATCGTGTCGCCGGGCAGCGCCGGGGTGCCGGGGAGGTCGACCTTGGTCGCCGTGACGTCGGCGACGGTGGTCGGAATGGTGACGTCGCAGAGCAGATCCCCCTGCGGCGCGTCCTCACGGAACTCGATGCGGGCAATCCCGGCCGGATCGCTCGTCGCGACCCCGAAGAAGGTCCCCGCCGGGCTGCCGGCGATCCCCGGAATCGCGCCCAGCGAGCCGCCGGGGCCGAACACCTCGACCGTCAGGCTCTGGCCGCCGAACGGCTGCACCAGATCGAGACCCGCCGCGGGGACGGGCGGGTCGAAGCGCAGCAGCGGGTCGGCGGCGAAGGAGTCGGCGCCGACGGCGACGCAGTCCACGCCGAGAAACGGCGGCGTGAGCACGACGCCGTCGCTGCCCTGGACGACGTCGACGGCGATCCCGGGAGCGATGCCGCCGAGCGCGAAGCAGCCGTTGTCGGTGCTCTCGTCGAACGGCGGCGGGCACGCCAGCACGTCGTTGGGCGGCACGAGCGAGGCGCCGAGGTCCGCGACGAGAACCGCGGGGAAGAGGGCTTCGAACGTCGCCCGCTCCGAGTAGGTCGTCAGGGTGCCCAGCGTCGTCGCCGGATTCGGGACGGCTGCCGCCGGCGCGTCCGGCACGAAGTCCGCCGGCACCTCGGACCACGCCGCGTAGGGCGCCTGGGCGTCCGCGACGGACGCCAGGAGCAAGGTCGCGAGAACGGCAAGCGCGGAGCCGAGCCGCCGCCGAGCCGCTCTGGGGAACCGACTCGCTCGCCCTGACGCTGCGCGCCGCTCACTCATCACCGGGGCTCTCCTGGGTCATCGGTTCTGGTCCTCGAAACCGTCGCGCGAGGCGAGGGCTCGCCGCGCGCTCCAACGTCGTCGGCACCTACTTCTTGCGCTTCGCGGCCTTCCTCTTCGCCGTCTTCCGGGCCGGCTTCGCGGCCCTCTTCTTCGCCGCCTTCGGAGCGGCCTTCGCCGTGGCGGACCTGGCCGCGGTCTTGGGCTCCCGCAGGACCACGAACTGCGCCTCGGCAGCGTGGCCCCAGTGCAGGTGGCGCACGACGTAGCGCCTGCCGTCCTTGAGCTTCCTCGCCGGCACCTCGAGGGTCGCGGCCTCGCGCAGGGAGAGCCGGGCCGGAATCAGCGCGCTGGCGTGAGCGTGTGCTCCCTCGACGGACGGGCCTGCCTCCGCGGCCTCGCGGAAGATCATTCGCTGACTCTCGTCGATGACCTGCCAGGCATGTGGGTCCGTGCCCCCGACCGCCCAATGATCGTCGCTGTCGTTGTGGAGGAAGCTGACGACCTCGATGGCGACGACGTCCGCGCCGTCAGGGACGACGACGACCGGGTCGACGTTCAGCTCGTTACGAATGCGCTTCGATCCGATCACCACGACCTCTCTTTCTTGCCCGTCTTCTTGCTCGGGCTTCTTGCTCAGTCTTCCGGCTCGGCCGGCCGACTCGCCGGCTACCGGTCGCAACACTCCGATCCGTTACCCCGCGTGGCGTCGACGCGAGGCACGCCGGCGGGGTCGGCCAAAGTCCGTCGGTGGGCGGCGCGTACCATACCACGCTCGTCGACCCCCGCGGTCGAGACGTGAGGTCCGAGTCTCCCCCTGCCGGCCGGCGGTCGCCCGCGAGCCCCCGCCCGCTATGATCGCCCTCCCATGCGGGTGGCCTTCTCCAATCTGGGATGCAAGCTCAACCAGGCGGAGCTCGAGGACCTGGCGCGGCAGTTCGCCGCCGCCGGGCACGACGTCGTCGCCGCCGCTCCCGAGGCCGACCTGCACGTCGTCAACAGCTGCACGGTCACCCACCGCGCGGCACGCGACTCGCGCAAGACCGCGCGGCGGGGCCGGCGGCACAACGAGCGGCTCAGGACGGTGCTGACGGGCTGCTGGGTCGAGTCCGATCCCGAGGCGGCGGCGGCGCTGGCGGGCGTCGATCTGGTGGTGCCCAACGCCGCGAAGGAGCAGCTCCTCGAGCGGGTGCACGCGGCCTTCCCCGAGCTGCGGCCGCCGGGGCTCGCGGCCTCGCCCCTCGAGGTGCCCTACGTGCCGCTCGCGTTCGGCAACGCCCGCGCCCTCGTGAAGATCGAGGACGGCTGCGACATGCGCTGCGCCTTCTGCATCATCCCCGCCACCCGCGGCCGCCAGCGCAGCCGCCACCCCGCCGCGGTCGTCCGGGACGTGCGGCGGCTGGCCGCGGCCGGCTTCGCCGAGGTCGTCGTCACCGGGGTCCAGATCTCTTCCTACCGGTGGGACGACACCGGGCTCTTCGAGCTGGTCCGCAGGCTGCTGCGAGAGACGTCCGTGCCCCGCCTGCGCCTGACGTCGATCGCCCCCTGGGAGCTCGACCTCCGCCTGCTCGACCTGTTCGCCGCGGATCCCGGCGGCGGGACGCGGCTATGCCGCCATTTCCATCTCTCCCTGCAGAGCGGTTGCGACGCCACGCTGCGCCGTATGCGGCGCCCCTACACGGCAGCGCGGTTCGCCGCCGTCGTCGAGCGCGTCCGCGAGCGGCTGCCGCGGGCCGCGATCACGACCGACGTCATCGTCGGCTTCCCCGGCGAGAGCGCCGCCGACTTCGAGGAGTCGCTCGCCTTCGTCGCGGCGCAGGGCTTCGCCCGGGTCCACGCGTTCCCCTACTCCGCGCGGCCGGGCACCGCCGCCGCCGGCTTCGGCGGCCGGGTCGAGCCTGCCGTCGCCCGCGAGCGGATGGGGCGGCTGCTGGCCGTCGCGGCAGCGGGCGCCGCCGCCTTCGCGCGCGCGCAGCTCGGCCAGACGGTCTCGGTGCTGTGGGAGGAGCGGCGCGGCGCGGTGTGGCGCGGGACGAGCGACAACTACCTGCGGGTGGAGACCCGCGCCGCCGCGCCGCTGCGCCGGCGGCTCGCCGCCGCCCGGCTCGTCGCCGTCGACGGGCCGCTCCTCCGCGGCACGCTGACCCCGCGCCAGGCCGTGGCTGGTGCCCCGCCGGGGCGAGGGTTAGACTGCCGCTGACTTGGCCCGACGATCACGCAGGGGGCGAGCCCCCGACGTACAGCCCGACGAAGGCGGCGCCGGCCCGGCCGGCGAGGCCGCTGCTCGCGATCTCCTGGCGCTCGACGAGATCGCGGACCGCCTGGACGGCGCCCTGAGGCAGTCGCCGGCCGACGAGACGGAGCTCGTCTGGATGGAGGTCCTGCGGGGGGAGGCGGAGAGCCGCGGGCCGCGGGCCGAGGCGCGGACGGCGCGCCACCGCACCCTCGTGGCCAGGGTTCTCGAGCGGGGGCGGGTGGGCAGCCACCGCACCGGCTCCGGCGAGGGCGGCGAGGTGGCCGACGCCATCCGCCAGGCGCTCGCGCAGTCCAGGATCCACCAGCCGCTGCCCGGCCTGCCGCACCTCCCCGCCCCCGAGGCGGCGCCCGCCGAGCTCCCGCCGCTGTCCTGCCCGGAGATCGCCGCCCTCACGGCGGACGGGGCCCGCGAGCTGCTCGCCGGTCTGCACCGCCAGCGCGGGGCGCTCGACCTGCAATGGACGCTGGCCCGGGTCGCCGTCTTCAACAGCCGCGGCGTGCGCCGGCAGGCCGAGGTCACCTCGGCGGCGCTGCAGGTCCGCATGAGCCGGCTGCCGGGCGGCGGCCGGGCGGCGGCGGCTTCGCGCACCCTGGCCGGTCTCGCCGCTGCCGAGCTGCTGGAGACGGCCCAGCAGCGGCACGCGACGGGCGACGCCGGCGAGCTGCCGGCGGCACCCGTCGCGGCGCTGCTGAGCGGCGAGGCGGCGATCGAGCTCGTCGCCCTGCTCAACCGCACGGCCCTGGCCGCCAGCGCCTACTCGGACGGCACGTCGTTTCTGCGCGAGCATCTCGGGGTGCAG
>Ga0224512_10000251_pt1 | contig 56937 bp, 52 predicted proteins | sample SF_May12_sed_USG_4_FD_169103 | JGI IMG/M metagenome (GOLD analysis project Ga0224512, IMG submission 169103) | Sediment microbial communities from San Francisco Bay, California, United States - SF_May12_sed_USGS_13 | ecosystem: Environmental > Aquatic > Marine > Sediment | place: USA...
GTGTATTTGTTGTGATATCGGATATTGCGATATTGGGGTCAGGTCTTTGATTTTGATTTTACTGCAGGATATCGGGGTCAGGTCTTTGATTTTGATTTTACGGATTTACGTGGCACTAAATCAAAGACCTGACCCCGTTTTCATGTGACCCCGTTTTCATGACCCCGTTTTCAATGTTGTAAAAAGGCCAGCAGCGGACGTTCGTAATAACTAATTAAATGCGCTGTCACTGGTAATTTCGCAGTCAGTCTTGTGGACGGATGAGATGCGCTAATGATGGATCTTCCCAGCCGATAAGCCTTCTCCATGACTAAACAGACCGGTATGATCGCCAAAGGCTTTCTATGCAATCGAGGGCAGCATGCACCTGGAAGGGTTCATTGTATCCGCTTTGCTTCTGCTGGCTGTTACATCCGTCGCGGTCGCGCTTTTTCGCCATCTAGGTCTCGGTTCAGTATTGGGGCTGCTTATCGCCGGAATCGTAGTCGGTCCCCACTCCCCTGGACCTTATGTAACTCCCCACGTCGAGGATGTCCGGCACTTTACCGAACTGGGTGTGGTGTTGTTGCTTTTTGTCATCGGGCTGGAGATAAAACCAAGCCGCTTATGGTCGCTACGCCGAGACTTGTTGGGTCTTGGCTCATTACAGATCCTGCTAACCGGCTTTGCTATTACCTTCTATGTTTCACTGGGTTCCGATACCTGGAGAACGGCTTTGCTTATCGGGCTTAGCCTGTCACTTTCTTCCACTGCTTTCGTTATGCAACTCTTGCATGAAAAGGGAGAATTCGCCAGCCAACACGGGACCGGCACCTTTGCGGTCCTGCTGGCGCAGGATCTATCGGTCGTTCCGATGCTCGCCCTGGTGCCATTGCTATCAGACACTGCAGCCATCAGCGCGGGCATCCCGCTTTGGGAACAGTTACTTATATTGATCGGCATGTTCGCTGTTCTTTTCATCTTTGGCCTTCGTCTGGTCCCTTACGCCCTGGAGTGGTTGGCGCGCCACGACAATCGGGAGGCCTTTTTGCTAGTAGTATTTCTGGCTGTTTTGCTTGCAGCCTGGGCCATGCATCAGGCAGGATTATCGATGGCGCTGGGTGCATTTCTCATGGGCATACTGCTTTCCGGGTCGAGTTACAATATGCAAATTCGTGCCCTCATCGAACCCTACAAGGGTCTTTTGATGAGCCTGTTCTTCGTCGCCGTAGGCATGTCCATCGACCTGGATTCGCTGGCCCAACAGCCAATTGCATTTTTTCAGCACACTGCTGTCTTGATTGGCATCAAACTCACGGTATTGTTTCCGCTGGCGATCGCCTTCGGATACTCTCGTAGCAATGCGGTGCGCATGACATTTCTTCTTGCCCAGGCGGGTGAATTCGGTTTCGTGCTTTTCGGATCCGCGCTGGTTTTAGCGGTCATCGACGAGTCGACGTTTGTTATGGCCGTGGGTGTAATATCATTGAGCATGCTGCTTACCCCGCTGCTGGTGCGCTTCGGAAACGCGTTAGCCAGCCGCCTTGATGCTCAATCGAAAACAACAGGTGGTGACCGCCAGGAGGTACTGGACACGATACCGGAACAACCTGTTTTGATTGGGGGATACGGACGTGTGGGTCACACCATTGCTACCCTGTTCGAGGCCAGCGGGATTCCGTTCGTCGCTTTTGATGTCGATCCGAAGCGAGTCGCCCAGGGACAGGTGTATGGCCACCCTGTTCTATATGGAGACATTTCTGATCCCGAATTACTCGCTGTCGCGCACGCTGAAAAAGCCAGGTTGGCCGTGCTTACTATCAACCACGGCCCAACTGCTTTGCTGGCGATCTCCCACCTGCGAAACATTTACCCCCAGGTGCCGATCATCGCACGAGCCAGGGACCTGGAAGAATGCGCCCGGCTCCTCGAGGCCGGTGCAACCCAGGCATTTCCCGAAGCCCTGGAGGCAAGTTTGCGTCTCGGAGCCGAAGCCCTCCAAATGGTGGGCGCGCCGGCGGATAACGCGGAGTTGTTGCTGCAGGGCGTTAGAGACAAGGGATACGAACTTGTACGCGAAGAGCCTGAAATCGACCAAAAGCATTAATCTTCCCAATTTCCGTACATGACTCTCCCGGATCGAATCCGGAAACAGGCCACCGCAAACCGAGCGCCTGTTTTTGGGTACTGACTGGTTTCTCTGTGCGCCCTGCCTTGATGGTCGGCAAGGTGTGAGCTCAGACTTTGCCAACCGGATTACAGGATCGAACGCAGGAATCGGCTCAGGCGTTGCGTCTGTCGATTTCCTTCATGAAACGGTCGCGGATGACAACAGGATCCATGTCGATGACCGGCACCTTGATATTGCCCGAATCGCACTTGCAGACGATGATCGTCATGCGGTCCGAATCAAGCGCGGCCTGCACCGTTTCGACCGCGTTTTCACCCCGGCACTCGACGACGTTTTCGCAGCCGCAGGCCGTGGCGACCGCGGTGAGCGAGGTTTTCATACCGGCGTAGGTCGGCTGATCCCCGGTCGAGCCGTAGCTGCCGTTATCGATGATCAGCAAAATGAAATTGTCGGCGACGTTGTTGGCGATCGTCGGCAGGGTGCCGAAATTGGTCAGCACCGACCCGTCGCCATCGATTGAGATTACTTTCTGCGGCTGCGAGAGCGCGAGGCCGAGGCCGATCGACGATGCCAGGCCCATCGTTCCGAGCATGTAAAAATTGCTGGGCTGATCGTCGAGCATGTGCAGTTCCTGGCTCGGCAGACCGATGTTGCAGACCACCAGATGGTCGGATATCACCGGAATCAGTTGCTTTAGTACTTCGCTGCGGATCATGTCAGGCCCCCTTCCAGAAACTGGCGTCGGTCAGGATCGCGACCGGCTTTTTGCTCATGTAACAGTATTTGAGAATTGCATCCAGCTCCTGCGCGTCATCCGGGTGATGAAAGTGATAGGTCGGGATGTGCAGCTGTCGCAGCAGCGCCTTGGTGTGCACCGCCATCTCGACCTGGCAGGCCACCGGCTCGCCGAGTTCGCCGCGGTAGCTGATCAGCATCGGCAGCGGGATGTGGTAGTACTGGATCAGAGTCGCGAGCGTGTTGATGGTCACGCCGATGGCGGTGTTCTGCATGATGATCGCGGACCGCTTGCCGCCCATGTAGGCGCCGGCGCATAACCCCATGCCCTCGTCTTCCTTGTTCGACGGGATATGAAAAATTTCTTCGCTTTTATCGATCAGCTCGATGACGCCGGCGAGCTGCTTGCACGGCACGGTGGTGACGAAGGACACGTTGTTGCTGACGAGATCGGCAACGATCCGCTGATTTACTGACATGGTCTTTGCTTGTTCGGATTCGGGCCGACTAGTATCAAGCCTAATGTGGCGATTGACAACACCCCTGCGCAAAAAATGCCGCTAGACGCCGATTGCGTCGCAAATGGCGTCACTCTCCGGTAGCTCGTCGCGGCCGATGACGACGAGACGCATGCCGTCGTCATCGCTCGCCTGTATCGACTCCCAGGCCAGGTTTTTCCCGACGACCTGCAACAATCCATAATCGTTATTCTCGAGCCGTGCCCATCCCTTGATGCGGTAAACGTCGTCGCGCCGACGCATCCAGCGCCGCAGCCGTTCCAGATCGAGGCGCCGCCTGCTGACTATGCTGCGCGCGGTAAATCCGAAGTGTGGCTCGAAGTTAAAGGCAGCCCCGGATTGCGCCGGCGACAGCTCGGCGAGCAATTGCCAGCTGTGCCCGGAATCCTGCGCCACCGGGGTATCGGGAAACCATTGGTGCAGGCGCAGGCGGACTTCGTCGCGAACCCGCGCTCCGGCAATATCGAGCTTGCTCAACAACAATAGATCCGCCGAGGCGAGTTGCGCTTTCACGGTGTCGGCGATCCACCTATCCGCAAGCTGCGCCTCCAGCGCCAGGGTATCGACCATCACGATGATGCCATCGGCCTGCAGCTCCGGCGAAATCCGCGCGATGTCCATGATACGACCCGGGTTCGATACCCCGCTGGCCTCGACGATGATGCGTTGCGGTGGGCAGTTGCCATCCAGTACGCGCGCGAGAGACCGGCCCAGGTCGTTACCCATGGAGCAGCACACGCAGCCGTTTTTCAGCGTGATGGTGTCGCCGCCGTGTTGCGCCACGAGACGCTCGTCGACGGCGATGTCGCCGAAGTCGTTGACCAGGATCGCGCAGCGCGGCGCATCCGCGCGGTTGACGAGCCGGTTCAGGAAGGTCGTCTTGCCGGCCCCGAGAAACCCCCCGATAACGGTTAACGCTATCACCGGCCCGCGGCCGGGTCGGCGGCCGGTTGCCAGGTGCCGCCCAGCATCGTGCCGAGCACGCGGATATCCCGGATTCGCATCGGCTCGACCCCGAGCGGGTCACGGTCGAGCAGCGTGAAATCGGCGTGCTTGCCGGGGCTGATACTGCCGACGCGATCGTCCATGCCCAGGCCGATCGCGGGCGCCAGCGTAACCGCGCGCAACGCCTCCGCGGGCGTTATGCGCTGGTCGAGGCCGAGGTCCCGTCCCGACGCGGTCTGACGGTTGACCGCGCACCACATGCAGAACAGCGGCCCCAGCGGGGTAACCGGTGCATCGCTGTGCAAGGCCACATCGAGGCCCAGGTCCAGCGCCGTGCGCGCCGGGTTCATGCGCGCCGCGATTTCGGCGCCGACGGTCGCGTCGCGGTGCTGGTCGCCCCAGTAATAGGTATGGCTTGCGAAAAAGTTGACGACCAGGCCGAGCCTTTTCGCCCGCGCCAGCTGCCCGGTGTCCATCATTTGCGCGTGTTCCAGTACGTGTCGCTGATGCGGCGCGGACTCGCCGACGACTTCCTCGAATATCTGCAGCACCAGTTCCGAGGCCTCGTCGCCGTTGACGTGGATATGCAGCCTGACTCCGGCGGGGTGCAGGGCGTGTATCATTTCCCGGATTTTTTGCGGGGCTTCGTACCAGACACCGTTTTCGACACCGTTCAGGTAGGGCTGCCGCACCCGCGCGCTGAAACCGGCGATCGCGCCGTCGGTAACGATCTTGACCGAGCCCAGACACAGCCGGTCGTGGCCGCGCCCCGAAATCTCCGCCAGTCGCATGCGCAGACGTTCGAGATTAAATCGCGTGGTCGCGAGCGCGGGCACGATGCGCGCCGGAAAACCGGGCTCGCGCGTTACCGCGTCGAAGGTATCGAGCACGTCCGGCTCGAGATCGCTATACAGGTCTGACGCCGTGGTGATTCCGGCGCGGTGGCAGGCGCGGCCGAAACGCCTGACGTCCTCGGTCGCGTAGCCGACGTCGAATACCGGGTCGCCGACGACGCGCAGCACCGGGAACATCGCGGCAACCTCGGCCAGTTCACCGTTAGGCTCGCCGTTATCGTCGACATAAACGCCTTCCACGAGGTTGTCGCGGGTGATGCCACCGAGCTCGAGCGCGACCGAGTTGACCGTGATCAGGTGCAGGCTGGTGTGAAACAGCACCACCGGGCGGGACGTCGACACCCGGTCGAGATCGCGGCGCATCGGCTTGTCGCTGAAGTAGATCGAGTCGTAGCCCCAGGCGAAAAGCGCCTCGTCCTGCGAGGCCAGCGCCCGCTCCAGCTGCTCCAGCCTCGCGACCAGCGCATCGACCGTGCTACAGCCCCTGAAGACCTGGCCGTCGGGATGCATTCGATCATAAAACCCGACGTACGGCAGTTTCCAGATCATACCCTCGCTGGCGTGGGCATGCGCCTCGACGAACCCCGGCACCATGACATGCCCGACGAACGTGGCGTCCGCCGCGCCATACGCTCTTTCCAGCTCGTCGCCACCGACCGCCAGGACCCTGCCATCGCGGACCGCGACATGACTTGCCGCGGGAATTTGTCCATCCATGGTGATGATTTTCAAAGCGCGGTAGGTTTTTACTTCGCCTGCCATCAGGTGTACCAGCAGCGGGATCCTGGCAAGCATAAACGCAGTTCCGGCGCCGGTCTAGCGGCACCGGCGGCGGCCGGGCAAAGGTCGCCGATGACCGGCTTCGCTAACAATTGTGCCGCATGACACGATGGGTTAATGTTTCCGCGGCAGTCAGCACTGGCGGTATTCACAAAAAATCTTACCGACGGGCGTGGTGATCGCAAGGGCCAACGCCGCGTCTCGAATGGGGGAGGCAGATCCGATGATAGAGGTGGTAACAGAATTTCCACGGCGAACCCGGGTACTGGACCCGGTATTCATACCCATATCCGACGGCGTGCGACTCGCTGCCCGGATTTGGCTGCCGCAAGACGCCGAGCAGAACCCGGTGCCGGCGATACTCGAATTCCTGCCCTACCGCCGTGAAGATCGAACCGCCGATCGCGACGCCATGACCCACCCCTATTTCGCCGGCCACGGCTACGCCAGCGTGCGCGTCGACATGCGTGGCTCCGGCGATTCCGACGGGGTCCTGCTGGGCGAATACCTGCAGCAGGAGCAGGACGATGCGCTCGAAATCATCGACTGGATCACGGCCCAGCCGTGGTGTGCCGGTAGCGTCGGCATGATCGGCATTTCCTGGGGCGGTTTCAACGGCCTGCAGATCGCGGCGCGCAAACCGCCCGCGCTGAAAGCGATCGTATCGATCTGCTCCACCGACGACCGCTACGCTGACGATATCCACCACATGGGCGGCTGCCTGCTGAACGATAACGCGGCCTGGAACGCGGCCATGTTCTCGATCAACACGACGCCGCCCGACCCGGCCGTGCACGGCGAGCGCTGGCGTGAAATATGGCTGGAACGCCTGCGTGGCAGCGGGTTCTGGCTCGAGGAGTGGATGCAGCACCAGACGCGCGACGACTTTTACCGGCACGGCTCGGTGTGCGAGGATTTTGGCGCGATCGAGGCAGCGGTGTATGCCGTCGGCGGCTGGGCGGACGGTTACAGCAACGCGGTATTCCGCCTGCTCGACGGCCTCGAGGCGCCCTGCAGGGGACTGGTCGGGCCCTGGGCGCACAAGTACCCGCACTTCGCCAAACCGGGGCCGGCGATCGGCTTCCTGCAGGAATGCCTGCGCTGGTGGGACCACTGGCTGAAGGGCGAGGATACCGGCATCATGGACGAACCGCGCCTGCGCTGCTGGATGGAAGACCCGGTGCCGCCGAGGACCTACTACGACGAACGCCCGGGACGCTGGGTCGCCGAGGAAAGCTGGCCTGCGCCGCGCATCGTGCCGACGACTTTCCACCTCAACCGCGAAGGCTTGCAGCAAAAACCGGGGGCGGCGGCCCGACTCGAAATCTCGTCGCCGCTGACGGTTGGCCTGATGGCGGGGGCCTGGTGCGCTTACGGTCTGCAGCCCGATCAATCCGGCGACCAGCGCAACGAGGCCGGTGGATCGCTGGTTTTCGACAGCGAACCGCTGTCCGATGTCGTCGAGATCCTCGGCGCCCCGGTGGCCGAACTAGACCTGGACTGCGATCGCCCGCAGGGCATGGTGGCGGTGTGCCTGTCCGAAATCCTGCCGGACGGTGCCGCGACCCGCATCAGCTACGGACTGCTGAACCTGACCCATCGCGACAGCCACGAATTCCCCGAACCGCTGGAGCCCGGCCAGGTTTACCGTATCCGGGTTCGGCTGAACGACGCCGCACATCGTTTTGAGGCGGGCAACCGCATCCGCGTCGCGATCTCGAGCAACTACTGGCCGATCGCCTGGCCGTCGCCGCGCAAGACCACACTCGGTATTGCCGCGGCCAGCAGCATCTTGCGGCTGCCGGTGCGCCCCGGACGCGACGAAGATCTCTCGCTGCGACCTTTCGAAGGCGCGGAATGCGCGCCGTTGCTGGATAAGACCGTGCATCGACCGATCGACTACCGCTGGACCATCGAGCAGGACATGAAGAGCGGCGTGGTGACGATGAACCAGTTCTTCGACGATGGCCGAATCACCTACAACGAACACGATGGCTGGACCACCGAGTCGACCCATGACGAATATTTCACGATACATCCCGACGACCCGAGCAGCGCCAGGCTGGATATCACCCGGACCGAAGGGTTCGAGCGCGACGCCTGGCGGGTATCGTCGCGGACAAATACCGTCTTTACGTCTACCGAGTCACATTTCATCGTAGCCGCAAAGCTCGAAGCCTGGGAGGGAGACGAACTCGTGCATTCGCAGCAATGGAAGCGCGAGTTCGCGCGCAACCAGGTCTGACCGGCCGGGCGCGGATTGGGTTGACTCGACTCGCCGGAATGTGGTGAAGTGGATCCCAACAAATAAACAGGCCGCGAAGGGTCATTCAGAAGAGCCCCGCGGACATCGACAACCACCGGAGGATTTCATGACCAACTTTAAACCATCGCGCCGCCAGTTCCTGCAAATGGCGGCATACGGCGGCGCCGCTACCCTGATCGGCGCCTATCCCGGCGTTTCCTATTCCGCCAAAACCGATACGCTGACGGTTCGCTTCGACCGCGAAATGGAAAGCCTGGACCCCGGCTACTACGTCGGCGGGCACCCGCCGAACGACGTCAACTGGTGCGTGATGCCGTCGCTGGTGCACTACGGCATGGAAGGCGGCAGGTCCGTCTGGATACCGTCGCCTTTCGTCGAAAGCATCGAGGTAACCGATGCTACCCATATCGATTTCACCCTTAAAAAGGGCCTGAAATGGTCGGGCGGATTCGGCGAAGTCACCAGCGAGGACGTGGCCTATACCTTCGATCGCATGGCCAAGAGCGAATGGAAGGGCGATTACGTCGCCTATGACCGCGTCGACATCAAGGACAGCTACAGCGGCACGATCGTGCTCAACCAGCCGTTTTCGCCGTTCATGACCGCGACCCTGGCCTCTGGAACCGGCATCATCGTCTGCAAGAAAGCGGTCGAGGGCGTGGGCGGCAAGTACACCGTCGATATCCCGGCGACCTGCGGCCCTTACGTGTTCGAGCACAAGCAGGCGCAGTACGTCAAGATGCGGCCCAATCCCGACTGGAACGGGCCCAAGCCCGGCTTCAAGAACATCGACTGTATCTTCGTCACCGAGGACGAGGCCGGCTCGCTTGCGTTCGAGGCTGGCGAACTCGACTGTACCAAGATTACCTCCAACTCCTACGCGCGCTACCAGAAGCAACTGCCGCCGAACAGCAAGCTGACGGTGGCCGGTGCGCTGCAGTACATGTGGATGGGAATCAATACCGAGCACCCAAAACTCCAGGACATTCGCGTGCGCCAGGCGATCCAGTACGCGGTGGACCAGGCTTCGATCATCCAGGGGGCATATTCGGGTACCGCCGAGCCTTCTTTCGGCGTGGTCTGCCCGGGGCTGGTCGGCAAACGCAACAAGGCATCGTATTCCTACGACCCGGCAAAGGCGAGAGCGTTGCTGCGGGAGGCGGGCGTATCGGGTTTGAAACTGAAACTGCGCACGCTTAACGCCCAGGAACGCATCCTCGCGGCGCAAATCATCCAGGCCAACCTCGGCGCCATCGGCATCACCGTCGAAGTCGTGCCGCTGGACTCCGGACCTTTCTGGGAAATGGGACAGGAGAGCAAGGGCGACACCTGGAAGGACCTCGAGCTGTGGATCATGCGCTACGGCGCCGGCACCGATCCCTACGAGCCGTTCCAGTGGTTCGTGCGCGACCAGGTCGGCATCTGGAACTGGGAGCGCTGGTCGTCCGACGAGTTCGAGGCGTTGTTCAAGAAGGGCGTGGCCGAAACCGATCCCGAAAAGCGCAACGTGATCTACCTGCGCATGCAGGAAATCATGGAAGCGACCGGCGGCTACGTGTGGTTGACGCACGAACCCGAGGTGTTCATCCACCGCGCGGATATCGACGCGCGCTTCGCGCCGTCGGGAGAAATGCAACTGGCCTATTTCAAATCGGCGTAAGCGGCGTTGCCTCTGCCAGGAGCGGACCCTCGGGGCGGAGGCATCTTGCGGATACCGTAATGTAAATCGCCATGTGGCTTTACCTGATCAAACGTATCCTGTTATCGGTCGTCATCATCCTGCTGGCGATACTGGTTCTGTTCTCGATGCTGCACATGATCCCGGGCGACCCGGTCAGCATCGCGCTGGGTCCGCGTGCGACGCCCGAGGTGCAGGCGGCGTACGCGGCCAAGATGCACCTCGACCAGCCGTTGCCCTACCAGTTCCTGATATTTATTGGCAACGTACTGCAGGGAGATCTCGGCGCGGACGTGTTCTCGGGTCGCAGCGTTGCACAGACGCTGTCAGAGCAACTGCCGTTCACGATCATCCTCGCCATCACCGCATTGGCCTGGTCGGCGCTGATCGGCATCCCGCTCGGTTGCCTGTCGGCGATCAAACCAAACACCTGGATCGACCGGGTCACGGGCATACTGTCGGTCGGCACCATCGCGGTGCCGTCGTTCCTGGTTTCGATCTGGTCGATTCTGGTGTTCGCGATATCGTTACGCTGGCTACCCGTTATCGGCGCGGGCGACGAGGGCGACATACTCGACCAGATTCAGCACCTGGTGTTGCCGGCCTTCGCGGTCGGCCTGGGCTGGGTGGGCTACCTGGCGCGCATGGTCAGGGCCTCGATGCTGGAGGTCATGGGCGAAAACTATATTCGCTCGGTGCGGGCCTTCGGACTTCGCCACCGTACCATCGTGTTTCGCTACGCGCTCAAGGTGGCGGTGCTGCCCACCATCACGCTGATCGGTATCGGCTTCGGCGGACTGCTCTCCGGTACCGTTTTCGCCGAGATCATTTTTGCCCGGCCCGGCATCGGCAAGATCATTTACGACATGGTGCTGGCGCGCAATTTCCCGGTAGTACAGGGCGCGGTGCTGGCGACTATCGCGCTGTACGTGCTGGTCACGCTGGCAGCCGATCTCGTCGTATCGTGGCTGGATCCCCGTGTCCGTGACTCCCTCTGATCCCGCGCCGGGCCCACTGAATCCGGCGGCGGCGGCCGCGGAGCCCGCCTATAGCGAGCGCCGTGAAAAGCTGCTGCTGTTCCTGCAAAACAGGCTCGGACTGTTCGGCCTGATCCTGGTAGTAATGTTTTTCCTGAGCGCGATCTTCGCACCCATTTTCGCGACCCATGATCCGTTCCAGATGGATATTCCGAACCGGATGTCGGGACCGACCGCAGAGCACTGGGCCGGCACCGATCAACTCGGACGCGACACCTACTCCCGGGTTCTCTATGGCGGCCGGGTGGCGCTGCAGGTCGCGGCCATCGGCGTATCGGTATCGCTTGCCGTCGGCCTGTTGCTCGGCATGGTGGCGGGCTACGGACCGCGCTGGCTCGACAACCTGCTACTGCTGGTCTTCGACACCATCAGGTCCTTCCCCACCATCGTGCTGGCGCTGGCCGCGGTGGCGCTGCTGGGTCCGAGCCTGAACCTGGTGCTCGCGGTGGTTATCGTGACGACGATTCCCGGATACGCGAGACTCGCACGCACCAGCACGCTTGCGCTGAAGCACACCGAATTCATACTGGCGGAGCGTTCACTCGGGGCCAGCCCTGCCAGGATCCTGCTGCGACACGTGCTGCCGAACGTCATCGGGCCGTTGCTGATACTCGCCGCGATGGATGTGCCCGTCGTGGTTACCATCGAGGCCGGCCTCAGCTTTCTCGGCCTCGGCGTGCTGCCGCCGACCGCGAGCTGGGGGACGATTCTGAACGAGGGCTACCTGATTATTCGCGACACCCCGTGGCCGGTTATCGCCGGGGGTGTCCCGCTGGTGTTGACCACAATCGGCTTCACCTTCCTCGGCGAGGCGTTGCGCGACGTGTTCGACCCCAAGCTGCGCAAGGGACATTAACCCATGGCAGCGCTGCTCGACATACGCAACCTGAACGTCGACTTCCGCACACCGAGAGGCCGGGTGCACGCGCTGCGCGACGTCAGTTTCAAGGTACCGCAGGGCAAGATCGTCGGCGTGGTCGGCGAGAGCGGCTCCGGCAAGAGCACCGTGATCTGGACCATCACCCGGCTGCTGGCCGGCAACGCGATCATCGAGAGCGGCGAGGCCATGTTCGACGGCCGCGACCTGCTGAAACTGCGGGAATCGCAGTTGCAGAATGTCCGTGGCGAGGAAATCTCCATCGTGTTTCAGGATCCGATGACGTCGCAATCGCCGGTGCATTCCTACCGGCAACAGATGACCGATATCCTGTATCGACGCAACAGTTCCGAAAACGACAAGCGCAAGCGCGCTGTCGCGATGATGCGACGCGTCGGCATTCCCGATCCGGAGAGCCGGATCCTGCAATACCCGCACCAGTTCAGCGGCGGCATGCGCCAGCGCGCCGGCATCGCGATGGCGCTGCTGATGGACCCGATGCTGCTGATCGCCGACGAGCCCACCACCGCGCTCGACGTCACCATGGAGGCACAGATTATCCACCTGATTCAGGAGCTGCAGGCAGAATTCGACGCCACCATCATGGTGGTCTCGCACAATCTCGGGCTGATCGCCGAACTCTGCGACGAAGTCATCGTCATGTATGCCGGCGAAGTGGTCGAAAACGGTGGCGTGCGCGAAATCTTTCATAATGCGTCCCATCCCTATACCCGGGCCCTGCTCGAATGCGACCCGGCGCGCGAGCTGACCCGGTCGCGTTTCCTGCCGACGATTCCCGGCGACGTTCCCGATCTGCACGCCAGGCCCCTGGGCTGCGTATTCTCGTCCCGCTGTACGCAGGTATTCGATGCCTGCCACAAACGGCAACCGGCGGCGCAGCCGGTATCCGTCGATGGCCATACGGCCTGCTGCCATCTGCTGGATGCCACGATTGCGCCGAATGCGCGCCCCCAGGCCGCCGCCGCGACGCCGCGGGACGATCCGCCCGAATTCGCGCGGCGTGAGGAATCGGCGTTGCTCGACGTCAAGGACCTGCGCGTCCGCTTCCGCACCATGGGCAACCTGAAGGCGCGTATCAAGGGTGTCAGCGATCCCTTCGTCGATGCCGTGCTGCATGCTTCGCTGTCGCTGAAGTCGGGCGAGACGCTGGGTCTGGTCGGCGAGAGCGGCTCGGGTAAAACGACACTGGGGCGGGCGATTCTCGGGCTGGTGACCGCGCAGGAAGGCTCGGCCAGATTCGAAGGCAAGGAATTGATGGGGCTTACCTCCAGCGAATTCATGCCGATGCGCCAGCACATGGCGATGATGTTCCAGGACCCCAACGGCTCGTTGAGCCCGCGTCAGACGATCCGCTCGCTGTTCACCGAGCCCTTCGAAATTCACGGACTCAAGGGCCGCAACATGGATGACGAGGTTCATCGCCTGTGCGACATGGTGAGCCTGCCGCGTAACTTCCTGTCGCGCTATCCGCACGAGCTCTCCGGCGGGCAGGCGCGTCGGGTCGGCGTCGCGCGCGCGCTGGCGCTGAATCCGAAACTCATCATCGCCGACGAGCCCACCGCGGGACTCGACGTTTCGGTGCAGGGCGAGATCCTGAACCTGATGAGCGAGCTGCAGGCCGAACACGGGCTGGGTTACCTGATTATCAGCCACAACCTGCCGGTGGTACGCCATATCAGCGACAAGCTTGCGATCATGTACCTGGGCCGGCTGGTCGAACGTGGCGACTGCGACCCGATTTTCGAAAACCCGGCCCACCCCTACACCGAGGCGCTGGTCGGTGGAGTGCCGCAACCCGATCCCGACAAGCGACGCTCTCTGGTGTCGATCGAAGGCGAGGTGCCCAGCCTGACGAATCGGCCGAGCGGCTGCGAATTCCATACGCGCTGCAAGTACGCGACCGACCGCTGCCGCATCGAGCGGCCCGAAGAGACCATGCTTGGCGACGGCCGGGTCGTCACCTGCCACTTTCCCCTGGTCAATTGAAGTGCTGAGTCAGGACAGGCCACCGTTTGCTGGAGGTTAGAAAATGCCCGCACCCGAAGAAAACCTGCCGCCCATCGACTTCACGCGCTACCCGCTCGACAGCGAAGACCCGTCCGCAATGGACGCGCTCGTCGAGCGCTGCCGCTGCGAGCTCGACAACCGCCAGTATTGTTCGCTGCCCGGATTTTTCCGCGCCGACGCGATCGGCGATATCCTGCGCACGACGGAACCGCTGCTGGAACGGGCCAATCGTGCGGATTCCTGGCGCAACTGTTACCTGCAACGCGAAAAAGATGCGAGCCTCGCGGCCGATCACCCGCGCAATATCTTCAACCACGCCCGCTACCGCATGATTCCGGCAGACCTGTTTCCCGAAACCTCTGCCCTCAAGCTGCTGTATTACTGGCCGCCATTTCAGCGCATGGTCGCGGCGATCGTCGGCGTGCCGCGGCTGTTCCCGAACGAGGACCCGCTGCAACCGGTCAACGCGATCTGCTATGGCGATGGCGATCAGTCGGCCTGGCACTACGATTCCACCAACGCCTTCACCATGACGCTGATGCTGCAGGCGGCGCAACAGGGGGGCCTGTTCGAACTCGCGCCGAATACCCGCAACGGTCCCGCCGACGAGGATATCGGCTACATGCAGGAAGTCCTCATGGGCGATCGCGGCCGCGTCGAAACCGTGTCGCGCGAACCGGGGGAGCTGACCATTTTCAGGGGCTGCAATTCGCTGCACCGGGTTTCGCCGGTGCAGGGCGACCGGCTGCGCATGATGGCGGTCTTCGTGTACGAGGAAGAACCGGGCATCAGGGGTGACCCGGAAGTCAACCAGACGGTTTACGGGCGCACCGGTCTCGAAACCTGAGGCTTGCGCGTCGGCGGATCGAGGATTAATTTGCGCAGGCGGCGCCGTAAGACTCAGGAGGATTGTGACATGACAGAAAATTCGATCCAGGAATACGACGACGACTTGATCGCCCTGCTGGAGACTCTGTGGGGAGAGGGATTCATGTCGCCTGGCGGGACCGCGGAAGTCGATCGCTACCTCGCAGGCGTCAGCCTCGCGGGCCGCTCGGTACTCGATATCGGGTGCGGCCTGGGCGGTGTCGATATACACCTGGTCAGACAGCACGGTGCCCGCTCGGTGGTTGGTATAGACGTGGAGCCGGGCCTGATCCAGCGCTGCGAGCGACTGGCGCAGAAATACGACGTCGCGGCGCTAATTCGATTCGTCTGCGTCGAACCGGGACCGCTGCCCTTCGACGATGCCAGTTTCGAAACCGTTACCAGCAAGGACTCGATCATCCACATCCCCGACAAAAAAGCCCTTGCCGCCGACGTTTACCGCGTGCTCGAGCCCGGCGGCTGGTTCGCCGCCAGCGACTGGCTTGCCGGATACGACGGGGAACCGTCCCCGGAAATGCGGGCATACCTCGAGGCCGAGGGGCTCGATTTCGGGCTTGCGTCGGCCAGCGCTTACCTGCAGGCAATGGAGGCTGCCGGTTTCACCGAAATCGAAATCGTCGATCGCAACGACTGGTACCGCGAGCAGGCCCGGCACGAGCGCGAGCAGCTCGGCGGGGCGCTCTACCAGGGACTGGCTTCGCGGGTCGGAACCGAGTTCCTCGGGCATGAAATAGACGTCTGGGACAAGATGATTATTGCGTTAGATCAAGGACAGCTGAGACCCACTCACCTAAGGTGTAGAAAACCCGGATGAAACCGCAACCAGGTCCGACGATGAAAATCACCCGAATCCTCTGCCGCGGTCTGCTCATTGCGATCGCCGTAATCTGCTCACCCCCGGCCGCCGCGGCCGAACCGATCCGGGTAGTGCTCGAATTAGTGCCCGATATCGACAATGGCCGCCGCAGCTTCGAAATCTGCGCGCGCTGCCACCTACCCGAGGCCTGGGGCAACGACGACGGCACCTATCCGCAACTGGCCGGCCAGCACGTCAACGTGCTGATGAAGCAGCTGCTCGATATCCGCAGCGGCCGCCGCGCCAATCCCGCGATGCAGCCCTTCGTCCAGCAGCGCACCATCGGCGGTTACCAGGACCTCGCCGACGTGGTGGCCTATATTTCGACCCTGCCGATGAACCCGGACCATGTCAAGGGTCCATGGCCCCCGGACAGCTCCGAATACCTCGAAGGCAGGAGCCTGTATTCGCAGCACTGCGCCGGTTGTCATGGCGCGACCGGTGAAGGCAACAACGGGCCCTCCTATCCGCGCCTGCAGGGACAGCACTACGAGTACATGGCGCGACAGGCCCGGCTGGTCAGGGACAATCTGCGACAGATCAAACCCAGCATGGCGGCTCTGCTCGGTGCGCTCTCCGCCGAAGACTTCGACAAGGTGCTCAATTACGTTTCCTATCTGCCGGTTCCGCAGGCGGACCTCGCGCCGAGCGCCGACTGGCGAAATCCGGACTTCCAGTAACGGAGAACCAACATGAGCAACCCCGATAAATTGAGCCGTCGCCGTTTTATCCAGGCAGGTGGGGCGGCGTTGGCGGGAAGCGCATTCGGCGCGACGCCGGCGACCGCCACGGCAGCCACAGCTGGGGATGCGAAGCAACCGACGGCGCCAGCCTTGCACAAGCTGTTGCGCAAGGCCGCCATCCCGGCAAGCAGGGGCGCGCGCGTCGTCGTCGTCGGCGGCGGCTGGTCGGGCCTGACCATGGCAAAGTACCTGAAGCGCTTCAATCCGGCATTCGATGTTGTCCTGATCGACCGGCAGTCGGCTTTTGTTTCGTTTCCGGTCAGCAACGCGTGGCTCGCAGACCAGGTCACGCTCGAATTCCTGAGCCACAGTTTTTTCGAGGCGGCGAACAATCACGGCTACCTGTTCATGCAGGCGACTGCGCTTGGCTTCGACTTTGAATCGCGCCGGGTTTACACCGAGCAAGGTTACGTGGAATACGACTACCTGGTGCTGGCGCCGGGCATCGAGTATGACTACTCCCGTATCGGCGTCGACGATACCGAGGCGCAAAACCTGTTGTTCCACCGCTACCCGGGCGGCTTCGTCACCAGTTCGGAGCTGCTGACCATCAAGCAGAAAATTCACCGCTTCAAGGGGGGCACATTCGTACTCACGGTGCCGAACGGCGATTATCGCTGTTCCGCGGCGCCGTACGAACGCGCGTGCATGGTCGCCGCCGTATTCAAGCGCCGCCGCATAAGCGCGAAAGTGCTGTTGCTTGACATGAATAGCGAAATCACGATCAAGAAGGCGGGCTTTTCGCGCGCTTTCGAACAGCTGTACGGCGATTTTATCGAGTACCTGCCCAGTTCCGAGATCAGCAGCGTCGATATAGAGGGGCGCCGTGTCGTGACCGAGTTCGATGAGTTCCCCTTCGATGACGCCATCATCTACCCGCCGGTGCGCGCGTCGAGCCTGATCGAGGAGGCCGGCATCGACAACCCGCAGGACTCGCAAAAAGCGGCCAACACCGATCCATTCCGTTACCACCTGGTCGACGACGAGCGCGTATACGTCACCGGCGACTCGCGTTCGCAGCCGTTCTCGAAAGGCGGTCACACCGCGCATTCGGAAGCGCAGTACGTGGCCGAGGTCATTGCCGCGCACGCGCTGGGCAGGGAAGTGCGCTGGCGCAGCCCGCAGACCATGTGCTTTTCCGCGGTCGATATCGAGCCGCTCCGGGCGATGAGCATCATCACCTACTACAAGTTTGACAAGCAATCGGGATTGTTCGCCTTCGACCGCACTCACCTGATGGACAAATGGGATACCCAGGGCGGCCAGGCAAGCCTCGCCTGGGCCGAGGGGATGTATCGGGACATGTTTTACCTTTAGCGAATCGCGGTTGCGCGACCAGAGTCGCACCCCCTTTCCGCTCTATAGCCTCGTGCTGCCTGTAGCTTTATTGACCCTTATCAACCCCGCGATTTGAATAAAGCGATAAGCTTAAATTCCTGATCCTTTCAGAATTTCGAGGAGGCGGAAATGCGTGTCGGCGAATTTTGTAATCGTGAAGTCGTGGTAATCGAAGCGGAGAGTTCCATCACCGAAGCGGCACGAATCATGCGCGAGTACCACGTCGGCGACGTTGTGATCGTCAAAACCAGTTACGGGAAACAGACCCCGGTCGGTATTCTGACCGATCGCGACATCGCGCTCGAGATCGTCGCCAAGGGGGCCGACCCGGAAATCGTGCAGGTCGGCGACGCGATGAGTTTCGAACTCGTCACCGTCGACGAGAACGACGACCTGATGCATGCCATCGAAATCATGCGCGACAAGGGAATTCGCAGGGTACCGGTGGTCGATGCGGACGAAGCGCTGGTCGGGATCATGACCGTCGACGACTTGCTGGACCTGCTCAGCGGGGTGTTCGTCGACATCGTGCACCTGGTCGACCGCCAGCGCCGACGCGAGACCAGGACGCGTCCCTAGATTTTGCTCGCCCGGTATGCAGGAGATGCGCCGCCAGGTACCGGTTAAAACCGGGTGCGCAGGCTGGCGCCGATGAACAGGTTACGCTCCGGGGCCGGTTCGAAATAGCGCCCGCCGAAAGCGTTGATGCGAATATTGCCGAAGTATTCTTCGTCGAACAGGTTATTGGCACCGACAAAAACCGAGCCCTCGAGATCCCGTGAAAAACCATTATAGCCGGCGCGCAGATTGCTGACGGTGTAAGACTCGACCCTGACCTGGTTGGCGTTGTCGGCATATATTTCGCCGGTGTAAACGGCGTCCCAGGATGCATAAAGGCCTGAATCACCAAACCAGGACAGACCCAGCCGCAGCAGGTCCCGCGGGATGCCGGGGATTCGATTGCCATCGAAGACGTCGCCGTCGGCGTCTTCGAATCGATGGAACACGAAATCCGACCAGGTATAGGCTGCCGACAACTCGAAATCGTCACCGAGCGCGCGGGAATAGGCGACTTCGAGCCCGTCCCGGTCGGAGGATCCGGCATTTTCGAAAAATACCCGGCCCGGCTGCGCCGGATCCTCGAACGGCGTCAGCTCGTCCTCGACATCGATATGAAAAATAGCCGCCTCGAAACGATGATTGCCGGCAAGCTTTTTGATCCCGATCTCGTAGTTGGTCGACAATTGCGGGTCCAGATCCTGGTTGAAGCCACCGCCCGAGGGATTTGCGAACTCGGTCGTGGTCGGCGTTTCGAAAGCGCTGGAAATGTTGGCATAAATCGTCGTATTACCGTCCTTGCTGAGACTGATCCCGATCATCGGACTGACCTGGTCGAGATTCACTTTTCCGGAGTCGTCACCATCGCTCAAAAACCGGTCGGAGACATCGAACTCGACATCGTCGTAGCGCAGCCCCGCGGTGATTTCGATCTCGTCGGTCAAGCGGATTTCATTCTGTAAGTACATCCCCAGCGACGTGACCAGTTCGTTCTGCTCGAAGGTTTGCGCACCGACGACCCCCTGCAGGTTATCGAAGCGGCTGCGATCATCGTCCTGGCGGTCATAATCGATTCCCGCCAGAAGCCTGTTACGCCTGCCGGCAAGCTCCCCGGCAACGATATACTTGAGCCCTCCCCCGGTCACGAGGCGATCCAGTTCGACCACGCCACCGCTTGCGAACGGGAGCCTGTTGCCGAAATCACGGCGGATCGTGTAAACCCTGGCCTCCAGATCCCGGCCGTCCCCGATCTGGGTTTTGTATAACATGCCGATTCGCGTCTGCGTAAGTGCCTCGCCCGCATCAAACAAAACGTTGTTGGTAAAAGCCTGCGTCGGATCGGCTGCCGCATCCGGCGCGCTAAGCGCGCCGGGATCGTTGGCCAACGGCTGGTCGGTGTGGTGCAGCGTCGTCAATAAACTGGATGTTGTCGACAGCGTGTATTCGAAGCGCCCGTTGAACTGGGTATTCTCATACTCGCTGTGATCGCGGTATCCGTCGATGGACGTGTCCGAGAGGTTCAGCAGGAAGTTCAGGTCGCCGGACTCGCCGCCGGTCTTGAGCTGCAATTTGTTAAAATCGAAATCGCCGGCAGTGGCACGCACCTCGGCGAAAGGCAGCACCGGGCCGCGCTCGGTTTCGATCAATATCGCGCCACCAGAAGCATTGCCGTAGAGCGACGACGCGGGCCCACGGATCACGCTGATCTGTCGCGCCGAGCCGAGATCGATCCCGTCCACGGAGCCCTGACCGTCCGGGAGGGTCTCCGGTATCCCGTCGACCACTATGCGAATGCCGCGAATGCCGAAACTCGAACGGGCACCGAAGCCGCGAATCGATGCACGCAGGTCCTGCGCAAAATTATAGCGGTTGAGAAAGAATAAACCGGGAATCCCGCCCAGAGACTCATCCAGGCCGAGCTGTTCGGCGCCGAGCTGAATTTGATCCTGACCGACGACGCTGACCGCAGCCGGGATTTCGGCCGTGGTTTTCTCTACCCGCGTGGCGGTAACGGTGATCGGCTCGAGACCGGAAGCCCGCGTGATCGCGGGCGCTGCCACGATGATGCCAGCCAGTCCCGCGTAGAGCCATGTACTCGCATCGGGCATCCGCCACCACCGGCGACAATTCGGCAAAAGGCTTTCTCGGGTCGCGCTAGTCACCGACTACTCGGGCAGTTCAACGGTGATCCTGATACTGGAATACCACTTCGCGACATTGTCGATATCGTCATCGGACAAGGCCTGGGCAATGATGGACATCTGCGGATGCTGGCGCTTACCCGCCCGGTAAGCCTTGAGCTGGATAATGATGTAGTCTTCGTTCTGACCGCTCAGGTTGGGCGACCCGGCGATGCTCGACCGACCATCCAGGCCATGGCAGGTCTGGCACACGGCCTGGGCCTTTGCCATGCCTGCCCGCAGGTCTGCGGCGAATGTGTCAGCCGATAAAATCGCTGCCGTCAACAGTATCACTACGGCGCCGAATAAGTGCCTCATGAAATAAAGCCCCGGGTTGCGTGCGGACCGGCAGTTTTTCGCTGCCGGTCCGCATCGATTAACAATTAATTCGCGTAGGAGATTCGATATACCGCGCCGGCCTTGTCGTCCGAGACCAGGATCGAACCATCAACATACTGTTGCACGTCAACAGGCCTTCCGGAATAAACGCCGTTTTCCTGCAGCCAGCCTTCCGCAAAAGGCACGCTCGAGGCAGCATTGCCCTTATCATCGAGAAAAGTCACCATGACCCGCGCGCCGCGCGGCTTGGTCGCATTCCAGGAACCATGCTGGGCGCTGAAGATGGCGTTCTTGTATCTCGCCGGAAACATGTTGCCGGTGTAGAACATCATGCCGAGATCAGCGGCGTGGGCGATTGTTTCAACCTGCGCGTCCACATACTTCGACATCAGCGAATCGGGGATCTTCTTGTCCTTGTACTCGTTAGTGCGGACTTTGCCACCGCCGTAATAGGGATGCCCATACCAATTGCCGAAACCGGGCATACGGTTGATTTCGCCGGGCGGGGTCTCGTCGCCCATACCGTCCACCTGGTTATCGGTAAACCACAGGCTGCCATCCTTTGGATTGAAGGCGTGCCCAACAGAATTACGGATTCCCGTGGCGACCACTTCACGGCCGGAGCCGTCACGATTCATCCGAATCATGCCGCCGATGCCGACCTTGTTATAAAGCTCCTGTTTATCGGGCGGAGAGACGTTGAACGGCTGGCCCAGGCTGATATAGAGCTTGTCGTCCGGGCCGATCGCGCAGACGCGCGCGGTGTGGTTGTAGGATTCCTCTTCCACCGGGATCAGCTTGCCCTGGGGCACGATGGGCAGGGCAACCGTATCGGGGCTTTCCATGAAGAACTCTGCCGCCGGGAACATCATCACGCGATTGCGTTCGGCGACAAACAGAAATCCATCCGGTGAGTAGCAGACGCCATTGGGTATATCGAATTTTACGCTCGGGCTGAATTCTTCGACCGTATCGGCAACGTTATCCATATCCCGATCGGTCGCGGCCCAGATCTTGCTTTTCTTGGTGCCGATCCAGACGGTGCCCTTGTTGCGCCCGACCGCCATATGACGGGCATCCGGCGCCAGCGCAAACAACTCGATCTTGAAACCCTCCGGTAACCTGATGGTTTCGAGAACCTTGCGGATATTGTCCGCATATTTACCTTCCTGGGGGATGCTCTCTCCCCCACCGGTGCCGGTGGTTTTGAAAGCACCGAGCTTGCTCAGGTTGGCTTCATCGCCTGCGGCCAGGGCAGCCCCCCCGAGCAGCGGCAGCAGGGCGCAGGCGATCGATACTGCAAAATGTTTCAGTTTCACGATGATGATCCTCCGGTTGCATTGATTATGTTTTAATTAGCCGATTTATTGGCGACCACTACGTCGGCCAGGCCTTAGTATGCTCCCACAAAGGGCAATCTTCAATCCGTCCGACCGAAGTTCAGATTGCGCCGGCCGACGACAGTTCATCACAGACCCGTGACACCGATTTGCCGACGATAGAGGCGATTTCATGCATGTCGTCACGCGTCGTGATCAGTGGCGGCGCGAATCCGAGTATGTCGCCATGCGGCATCGCCCGGGCGATCAGGCCATTATCAAGACAGGCGGCCGAAATTCTTGCACCGACTTTATGGCCGGCGTCGAAACGGACCTTTTTGCCGGGATCGGCGACAAACTCGATCGCGGCCAGCATGCCGGTTCCCCGGACCTCGCCGACGATGGGCGAATCCGCGACCGCCGCTGCCAGCGTGTCGCGCAGGGCGTCGCCGAGACCGGCGACCTGCTCGACGATTCCGTCGTGCTCGAGCACGTCGAGGTTGGCGTTCGCCGCCGCCACGCAAATCGGGTGGCCGCTGTAGGTGTAGCCGTGCGAAAAGGCGCCTACCTCGTCAGAATGCGCCGATAATACAGCGGCGACGCGTTCGCCGATCAGTACCGCGGACAGCGGCGCATAGGCCGAGGTGATGCCCTTGGCAACGGTAATCAGGTCGGGTTCGATACCATAGACCGACGCACCGAACCAGGCGCCGATGCGGCCGAACGCGGTGACCACCTCGTCGGCGATCAACAGTACGTCGTAGCGCTTCAGCACACGCTGGATTTCGTCCCAGTAGCCCGCGGGCGGCGGGATGATGCCGCCGGTGCCGAGCACCGGCTCGGCGATGAAGGCGCCGATCGTGTCGGGACCCTCGTCGAGAATCATCTTTTCGAGTTCCGCGGCGCGGCGCCTCGAGAATTCGGTCTCCGACTCGCCAGCCTCGGCGCCCCAGTAGTAATGTGGAACGCCCGTGTGCAGAATGCCGCCGACCGGCAAATCCATGTGCGCGTGGTAAAAGTTCATACCGGTCATCGAGCCGGAAACCACCGAGCATCCGTGGTAGCCTCGTTCGCGCGCGATAATTTTTTTCTTTCCCGGTTTGCCGATCAGGTTATGGTAGTGCCACACCAGCTTGGCCTGGGTTTCGTTGGCGTCGGAGCCGGACAGCCCGTAAAAAACCTTGCGCATATTGCCCGGCGCCAGGTCGACCAGCCGCTGCGACAGCCGCGCCAGCGCGCGCGTGGTATGACCCGCGTAGCAATGGTAATAGGCGAGCCGCCGCGCCTGCTCGGCAATCGCGTCGGCGACCTCGGTGCGGCCGTAGCCGATGTTGACGCAGTAGAGCCCGGCGAAGCCATCGATCGTGGTTTTACCCTCGGCGTCGGTGATGCGGATCCCCTGGCCGCTTTCGATGATGCGGGGACCGCCCATCTCGTCCGCCTCGAAGGCTCTTACCGGAGTAAAGGGATGCAGGGTTGCGGCGCGATCCATCTTGGCCAGCGTCTCGATGGACGGTTCTTTCAGGGTGTTCTCTTTTACATTGGTGTTCATAGGAATATCCAGGGTTCAGGTATCTGTATTTGTGAATTTAACTTCGTCTCGATGAGGGTTCGAATAGCGTCATGCCAGGCGGAGATCGGTATCAGTCTATGACGACCAGCCCGCGATGCACGTCGCACAGGCGCTCGCCGCCGCGGTCGGTCACGACAAAGGGCTCCGACACGGCGGCGCCAAACTTTTCCAGCCAGACGCCGGACTGAAAATGGAAACACATTCCGGTTTGCAGTTCGGTCTTGTCTCCGGGACGCAGGCTGGCCGTGCGCTCCCCCCAGTCGGGAGGAAAATTGAGGCCGATGGAATAACCGACACGGCTCTCCTTGCGATAACCGTTCCTGTTCAGCACCTTCTGCCAGACGGCCTCGACCGCCTCGCAGCTGACGCCGGGTCGCGCCACGCCGAGCGCGGCATCGACGCCTTCGACGATGACGCCGGCAAGGCGCTCGATTTCCACGGGCGGCTTGCCGAGGTGCATGGTTCGGGTCAATGGCGCATGGTAATGGCGGCGCGCGGCGCCGATTTCCATCACCACCAGCTCGTTGGCGGGCAGCGGCTCGTCGCTCCAGGTAAGATGCGGTGTGCTGGTCCCCTCGCCGACCTGTATCAACGGGCACAGGCTGGTGTAGTCGCCGAACTTGTCCTCGAGGCCCAGTACCTGCGCCTCGTAAACGGCCGCGATAATCCGGTTTTGCGGGACGCCGGGTTCGAGCATGTCGATCACCCGGTTCATCGCCAGGCTGCAGATTTGGCCGGCTTCGCGCATGTAGGCCACCTCGGCATCGGACTTGATCAGCCTGACCCAGTTGACCAGTTCACGGTTGTCGGCGATGCGCGCATCCGGCAAACCATCGACGAGATGCCGATGCGCGCGCGCGGTGTAATAGTGGGCGTCGAGTTCTACCCCGATCGACGCATCGGCCCAACCGCGCTGCCTGATCAGAGCGCAAAGCTCGTCGTAGGGATGCGCGATGGGGTGGTGGACCAGGGGCTCGGAAAACGAAACGATGTTGTGCGCCGGCAGGTCGGTCGTGATATGCGCCGATTTCGCATCCTGCGCGCGCCCGAACCAGATCGGTGTCGGCTCGTCGACATGAACCAGCAGGCATTGCGGCGTATAAAACGACCAGCCGTCGAAACCGCTCAGGTAACACATGTTGGCCGGATCCTGGCATAGGATCAGGTCGAAGCCGGCCTCACGCATGCGCGCCTTGACACGCGCCACCCGCGATTCATATTCAGAGATGTCAAAAGGTTTCTGGTAAGGCACGGAACCCGGACTCAATCGGTGGAAGTTAAAAATTCAGGCATAGTCGCGGCACACGTATTTTACCTCGGTAAACGCCTCCATTCCCTGGCGCGCGCCCTCTCGCCCCAATCCCGACTGCTTCATCCCGCCGAAGGGTATCGGTGCGCCGGTCACCCTGGTGCGATTGACGGCCACCATGCCGTACTGCAGGGCGCGGGTCAGCCGATAGATACGATGCGCATTTTCGGTGTGCACGTAGGCTACCAGCCCGTACTCGGTATCGTTGGCGCGACGCAGTGCCTCGTCTTCGTTATCGAATGGGGCGACTGCCGCCACGGGGCCGAAAGTCTCCTCCCTGAAAAGTAATGCGTCGGCAGAAACGTCGGCTAGCACCGTCGGCTGGAAAAACAATTCCCCCGCCGGGTGCCGCTGGCCACCGGTCAGAATACGGGCACCCTTCGCGACCGCGTCCCTGACATGCTCTACCTGTTTGGCCAGTGCCCCGGCGTTCATGAGAGGTCCGATGGCTGCATTGTCCAGGCCGTTGCCGACGCTGAGCGTCGCGGACCTATCGGCGAATTCCCGGCAAAACTCGTCGTAAACCGGACGCTCCACCAGAATCCGGTTGGCAGCCAGGCAATCCTGCCCCGAGGTAGCGAACTTGGCCGTTAACGCACAGTCGACCGCGTGCCCGAGGTTGGCATCGGCAAACACCAGGAACGGGGCGTGCCCGCCCAGTTCCATGACCATGCGTTTGATGGTATCGGCGCTCTGTCGAAACAGCAGGCGACCGACCTCGGTCGAACCGGTAAACGAAATAGCACGCACCAGTGGAGTATTCATCCATTCGGCAACGATCACCGGCGCGGTGCCCGGCAGGACGTTGAAGACACCTCTCGGAAAGCCGGCACGCTCGGCAATTCGCGCCAGTGCAAGCGCCGACAGCGGCGTTTCGGCGGAAGGGTGCGCGACGACGGTGCAGCCGGCCGCCAACGCCGCCGCCGCCTTGCGCGTCAGCATCGCGTGCGGAAAATTCCACGGCGTTATCAGGCCCGCGACGCCGAGCGGTTCACGCCAGACTTCGACCTCGGCGCCTTTCAGGTGCGAGGTCACGCCTTCGATGTTGGGACGCTTGGCTTCTTCGGAATAAAACTCGACGAAAGAGGCGCCATAATCGATCTCACCGCGCGATTCGTCCAGCGATTTACCCTGTTCCAGGGTCATCAACAGGGCGAGATCTTCCCTGCTTGCGAGGATCATGTCATTCCAGCGGCGCAGCACCCGCGCGCGTTCCTGTGGCAGCAAAAGCGACCATTCCCGGAAAGCGAGGTCGGCAGCCTCGACCGCGGCGCGGCTCTGGCCCGGGCCGATACTGGCCACCGACGCGAGCCGGCTGCCGTCCGCGGGATTGGTCACATCGAAGGTTTCGCTGCTTTCACCGTCGCACCACTCGCCATCGATGTAGGCGAGTTCACACAGCAGCTCCCGGTCTCTGAGCCGCTCGAGGAGCACATCCCGTGCCCTGGATGAAGAATCCCTGTTCATAACCACCAGACGCCTGTCCTGCGATTCACGCCAGCTCTATTTCCGATCTAGACCACTAGTACCGGGCATTGCGCAAGGCTGGTCACCTTGTGCGAGACGCTGCCCAGCAGGTAACGGGTTGAATCGCTCATACCCCTGCTACCCATCACGATCAGGTCGATGTCGTGGTCTTCGCTGAACTTGACGATCATGCGCGATGGTCCACCTCCCATAAAAAATGAACGCACTTTCTCGACACCCTGCCGTTGCGCGTATTCCTTGCTCTTCTCGGCGACTTCCCTGGCATAGGCCTCGAGCGCCTCGTCGGTCGAGGCAGTCAACTCCTGGTTTACCATTGAAACCGAGGCTTTCCACAGGTTATGTTCGCGATAAACCGATAAAATCAGTAACTCGGCATCACACAGTTTCTGCAATTCGATGGCCTTATCAAGCGCCTGCTGGCCACCCTGCGACCCGTCCACCGGCACCAGTATTTTTTTAAACATTTCCGACTCCCGTCATTTGGCGAAGGCAACATCACGCAGGTACAGCGCGATCTGGGGAAAGAAAATCAACAATACCGCGACCAGCAGCAGGATAAACACGAAAGGTGGCGTACCCCGGATAACCTCCAGGTAGGGCACTTTGAAGACGGCGACCGCGGTAAATATATCGCAGCCGAAAGGCGGTGTCGCAGAGCCGATCGCCGCCTGCAACGTGATCAGCGTACCGACCAGAATCGGATCGAGCCCAGTGCTCTTGATGGCCGGCGCGAAAATCGGCACCAGTATCAGGATCACGACGATTGGATCGACGAACATGCAACCGATGAAAAAGGCGATCGCGATAACGAACAGTACACCGGTCGGACCCATCTGGTCGATGCCGATGGCGCCGAGCAGTGCCTGAGGAATTTGCGCGAACGACAGCACCCAGGCGAAGGCCGCGCCGGCACCCACGAGTATAAAGACCACGCCGGTAACCAGGCCGGTCGACTTCGCAATCGAGTAAAAGTCTTTTATCGTGATCGACCGGAATATGACGGTCTCGAGCAGCAGCGCGTAAAGCACGCTGACTGCGGCCGCCTCGGTTGGGCTGAAGATACCACCAAAGATACCGCCAACGATGATGACCGGAAAACCCAGCGGCCAGACCGCACGCCTGATCGCGTCGAAACGCTCGCTCCAGCTTGCCGGTTCCTCGGTGGGCACCCTCTTGACGGTCGCGTAGATCATGCTGTAGATCGAGAACAGGGCGAGGATGAGTAGCCCGGGCCCTATTCCGGCGACGAACAGCTCCGGGATAGACGACTTCGAGACGACGCCGTAAATGATCATGCCGATACTGGGCGGGATCAGGAACGCAATGTCGCTGGAATTGACGATCAGCGCGAGGATGAAGGAGTCCTCGTAACCTCCCTTCTGCATGCGTGGACGCAACGGACTGCCGACAGCGACCACGGTCGCCTGGGTCGATCCCGACACCGCACCGAACAACGCGCAGGCAGACGAGGTGCTGACCGCGAGCCCACCCTTGATATGACGCACGAAGGCCATCACCATGTCGATCAGGCGATCGGCGGAATGGCCGCGCGTCATGATATCTGCGGCCAGGATGAACATCGGCACCGCAATCAGCGAGGCGGGCCGAATACCGCCGAGCATCTGCTGCACCATGAACTCGGTTTTGCCGATATCACCGAACAGCGAAACGACCCCGATAAAGGCGCCGATGATGAGCGGAATCATCATCGGGAAACCGAGCAGCAGCAACACCAGCATTACCAGAAAGATTGCGATGGCCATGGCTACACCTCTATTTCCTGGGCTTCGTGCTCGTGCAGGTTGGTCGACAGGTAAATTTCCTTTTCGCGCAGGTTCTTGACCATCGTCAGCGCGTATTGCACACCGGTAACGAAAAACCCTACCGGCACCCACAGGTAGACCAGGTACACCGGCACGCCGAGAGCGGGCATAATTCGGCCCTTGGACTGGATGTTGAGAATGTACTCCACCGCGAACCAGGCCAGGAACAGCATGCAGAAGGCGGTGACCCCGGTAATTATGGTCATAAGAATCTTGCGTGCCTTGTCCGGCATATGATCGTAAATTGCCGACATGCGAATATGACGGCCGTGCCTGGCCGCGTAGCCGACACCGGCAAAGGTCACCAGCAGGATAAACACGCTGTTGAGCTCCTCGGCGAATATGATCGAGTGATTGAAAACAAAACGACTGACCACGTTGACGATGGTGTTGACCGCCATCAGGATCACGCCGGTCGCCATGATCAGTTCCTCTATTTTCGCGATCACCTGGTCGATCGCATCGAGGATCGATGCCACACCGCCGCGGTTGTTGCTGGTTTCGCTCATAACATTACCCCGATCATGTATTGCGGTTAGCGTATTCGGCCGTGGAAAGCCCTTGCGGGGCCCTGTCCGAAATGGGCAGGGCCCCGCCAGGCGGGTGTTTAACAGATATCAGACCGGTCACATGGAACCAGTCGAAGAGCTATTTTCTGGCAGCCGCCAGGTCCTGCTTCATCTGCTCGATGATCTTGCGTCCACGCTCGCCGGCCTTCTCGATATAGGCTTGCTCGACCACCTTCGCGCGCTCCATGAACACGGCCCGCTCGGCATCGGTCAGCCGGTTGATCACCGCATCCGGATTGGTATTCCTTATTTTCATCAGGCCGATCTCATCCATCTTTACCGCCGCGTCCAGAATGTAGTCCTGCGCGTGCGCGGCAGCATCCTGGATCAGTTTCTGATCGGCGGCGCTCAGGCCATCGTAGAAATCCGCGTTGGCCATCACCGCGGTGGTGTATTGCGCATGACCGGTATAGGTCAACACCGGCGCTAGATTGTCGAGGTCGTAGGCCTCGATCCAGATCGCCGGATTTTCCTGGCCGTCGACCATGTTGGTTTTCAATGCGCCGATCAGTTCGCCCCAGGACATTGCAATCGGCGACGCACCGAATGCCTTGTAGGTTTCCAGCAACAGCGGCGACGGCATGGTGCGAATCTTCATGCCCGTGAGTTCGTCGGGATTGCGAAACGGTTTCATCGTCGTGACCACCTGCTCACCCTCGGGAAAGACGGACAGCAGCTCCAGGCCGTGCTCACGATAGATTTCGTGGAACATTTCGTTGACCGCCTTGCCTTCCTTGAAGTACCTGCGCACTTCCTGGGGATCGGTGGGCTGCACGTAGGGCACCAGGAACGCTTCGGCTTCCGGGATCATCGCCCCGGTAAAGCCCGGCGACTGGTCGATAAACTGGATCAGTCCGGCAAGGGCCTGCTCCATCGCGTCGGCGGATTCGCCGAGAGCACCGACCGGGTAGATCTGGATGGTATGGTCCGAGTTCTGTTCGATGTAGGACTTGAACTGGGTCGCGTACATCCCCTGCGGATCGGTAAGACCCTCCTCCATGGCGTAGCGCCATTCGTCGGCTTGCACGACGGTCGTCATGCCCAGGCCGAAAAGCAGGGCAAAAGCGGTTATTGATTTAAACATGATCTTCTCCTCGTTGGTTTTGTCTGATGTTGATTCGGATCGCTATCGAACGTTATTTTTCCGTGATTGCCTGGACAATAGTCAGGCCAAACAACTGGGCTACGACGGGTTCACCAGCCGCTATGCAGCGTTTCCCGTCCGGTCTTTGTCCGCGATTGCCGGTAAACGGGGAAAGCTCAGACAAACCGGGCAAAAACCTCGACAACTCATTCTATTGAATTAATGTGCAATAATGCTGCGTATTGAAAGCCACAAACGACGGATTTCTGCAAAATGAGAGAAGACAGGGTCGATTCCAAGATCGACGCCATAGACAGACAATTATTGAAGCTATTGCAATGCGATGCACTGACCAGCACCGAGGCCCTGGGCGAAGCGGTTGGCCTGTCGGCGACCGCGGCCAAGCGTCGAGTCAATAAATTGCGCCAAAACGGTACCATCGTAAAGGATGTCTCGCTGGTCCAACCGGGTTGCCTCGGTTACGAGGTCTTCACGCTGGTACTGGTAGATCTCGAAAGGGATCGTCGGGATATCGTGCAGAACTTCAAGCGCGACATCGTCGACAATCCGCGCATCTTGCAGGCATTCTATACGACTGGCGACACCGATTTCGTGTTGCTCGTGGTATCGAAATCCCTGGGGGACTACGAGAAATTCACCCAGTCTTTTTTCTGGGAGTCGCCTTATATAAAGAGTTTCAAGACCATGGTGATCATGGAAAACGTAAAGCTTGGTCTCGAGTTACCAATCGGCGAATAAATCAGGACTTATCCTCTACCAGCAGGCCGAGCTCGTCCAAGCTGCGTTGCAAGTCCTTCATGATGGCGTTGACATCGCTCATTTTCTGTCGCAGCAATCCTTCGCCCGACTCATTCCTGCCATGGGCAGGTACCTGCTGGCTTCCCGCCAGCAACCACAGCAGAGGCACGTCGAGCAGGCTCGCGATCATCTGCAGGCGGTTGGCGCGCGGGTCCTCCCTGCCGCTCTCCCATTTTTCGATCGTGCTACTCTTGACGCCAAGCCGGTTGGCCATCACCTTCTGGCTCATACCGGACGCCTCGCGTGCATTTTTCAGGCGTTCGCCAAAAAGTACTTTTTCCATGTTCTTGCTCCCTCGCAAATGCCTGCGCACCCTAACAACTACCAACCCGTTTTTCAACTCGGGCAGGAATAGGCTTTGACCGCGAATCCGGTTGTCGGTTAGATTGCGCGGATCGATAACCAACATTCCCCAGCGGAGAAAAATATGTCATCGGGTAACGAAGACCAGAACCTCGCGATATTCTGCGATTTCGAAAATATCGCGCTGGGCGTCAGGGATGAAAAGATGGATAAATTCAATATCAACCTGATACTGGAACGCCTGTTGGTCAAGGGCAGCGTGGTTTTCAAAAAGGCCTACTGTGACTGGGAGCGTTACAAGGAATTCAAGGCAGTCATGCACGATGCGGCATTCGAACTCATCGAAATCCCGCATACGCGCCAGTCGGGCAAGAACTCGGCCGATATCCGCATGGTGGTGGATGCGCTCGACCTCTGCTACACCAAGGAGCACATCGACACCTTCGTCATCATCAGCGGCGACTCGGACTTCTCGCCGCTGGTCAGCAAGCTGCGCGAGAACAACAAGGTCGTCATCGGCGTCGGGGTCAAGAGCTCGACTTCCGACCTGCTGATGAACAATTGCGACGAGTTCATTTTTTACGACGATCTCGCCCGCGACGAGGAATCCAGCAAGCAACGTAAGCGCAGGCGCAAGCCCGCAACGAAGAAAAAAACGGCCAGCAAGGAAGATGCGAAACCCAGGGAAAAAGATGCGTCTGAAGATGACAAGATCGACGAAGCCATCGGCCTGATCATGGAGACGGCCGAGGCGCTATATGCCGAGCGCGGTGACCGCGACAAGCTGTGGGGCTCGATGATCAAGCAGGCGCTTAAACGCCGGCGCCCCGGTTTCAACGAGAGCTACTACGGGGTGCGTTCTTTCAGCGACCTGCTGGAGGAAGCCGAGCGTCGCGGACTGGTCGGACTGTCGCTGGACGAGCGTTCCGGCGGCTACGTTATCCAGAAAATCGAAAGCGATTAAACCAGGATTCCCTGGATATACCGCCGGCGATTGAAGCGGTGCCCGTTTTTCTCCCGCCGTTGCGAATTGGTTGGATGCTTCTCTAGTTTGCGAACATGAAAAAATGACTTCCTGTTTGCTGCTTTTCGGCTCGGCTTTCCTGGCCGCAACAATTCTGCCTTTTTATTCGGAAGTGCTGCTGTTCGCGCTGCTGCGCGAGGGCGGCGACCCGTTTACGCTGGTGGTCATAGCTACGCTTGGCAACACGCTCGGCGCGGTGGTCAACTGGATGCTGGGGCTCTACCTGCTGCATTTTCAGGACAGGCGCTGGTTCTATTTTTCACGCAGGCAGATCGACAAGGCGCAACGCTGGTTTCAACGCTACGGATTCTGGTCGCTGCTGCTGGCCTGGATGCCGGTGGGGGGCGACGCGTTGACCCTGATCGCGGGAATCATGAAAGTGCGGTTATGGCTTTTTCTGGTTTTGGTCGGAACCGGCAAGGCATTACGCTACATCGCCGTGGTTTACCTGACAAACTGGCTGCAGGCCTGATCGATGCGGCCCGGGAAAGAGATATCGTACCCTGCCCGCGCCTATACTCTAATCAGCCATTGCAACGGCGAGCGGTGCCAGACGACTTCGACCGCGCCGCTGCACAACCTTTCGTAGCGAATCAGCAGCGGGTGCAGCAGCGCCGGCCAGCGGCCGATATCGCTGACGAAAAGCCCGGTCTCGTCCATCGGCAGATACCGCTCGAGGACCTCGGTGTCGCGCAACAGGGCCAGGTGGGTTGCCGGAACGATCGGCATCTGGCGGTAAGCGTCGACGATATAGTCGAGGTATTCCCGTGTCGGCTTCAATCCCTCGACGATACGCGTGGTGCGGTAAAAATAGAACTCGAAGCCATCGGTCTCGCGGTAGACCTTTTCGTGGGCCCTGAGAAACGGAACCCCTTCGAAGTAATCCATGCGCTCCGCGTCACGCTCCAGGATCAGGTACATCTTGCCGCATACCACCTTGCCGTCGGCCGCGTCGGCCGAAGCGTACCCATGCTGCCGGTAAAATCCGGGCTGGCTGAAACGTAATTCCGCGTTCTCGAGCGCGAAATCGAACTCGTCGAATATTCTGATCCGGCGCAGTTCCAACACGTCGCGACAGAGGTTCGCGCCGAATGCGAAATAATAGGTTTTCCGGTCGAGGCGTGGCCAGAAGGCCCTTTTCAGATGTGCCCACTCGCATCCGATTTTCCACAGTATGACTCGCAACAACGATTTTCGACCTCGATCCTGCACGCCGACGGTAGCGGCGCGTAAACGGCAGATTAACCTGATTTTCGCCTAATTTGAATCACGGCAAACGTCGGTAAAAACGCGCCAGCCTGCACGACCCCGCAGTTCAACACATCCATTCGATGATCATGCCATGGATCCACCGCGTAGCGGGTGACAGGCAAGAAATTATTGATTCACTACTCGCATAACTGTATGGTCGCACCTGTATGGCGGCTTTCTCGTGACAGCCGAAATATAATTATAAAAGCAATACCAGTAAAACTGAGGAGACAAGCATGAAACTCAAACAAGCCATCACCGGCGCTCTGGTTGCTATTAGCCTGAGCCTGTCCGGTATTGCGTCGGCCGCGGACGTCGTCATCGGCGTGCCCAACTGGCCATCGGTCGCCGCTACTGCAAACATTCTGAAGGTCGTTATCGAGGACAACCTGGGGCTCGAAGTTGAGCTGCAAAATGGCACCAATCCGATCGTATTCGAAGCGATGGATTCGGGCGCCATGCACGCACACCCGGAAGTCTGGATGCCGAACCAGCAGAACCTGCATGATACCTTCGTCAAGAAAAAGGGTACTGTCGCCATGAATCCGAACGGCGTTCCCGCATTCCAGGGTATGTGCGTGCCCAAGGCAATGGCGACCAAGCACGGTATTACCTCGATCGACGACCTGACCAATCCCGACATCGCGGCGCTATTCGACAGCGACGGCGACGGCAGGGGAGAGATCTGGATCGGTGCACCAGGCTGGGCTTCGACCAATGTCGAAAAGATCCGCGCCAAGTCCTATGGCTACGACCAGACTTTCGAGTTGACCGAAAGCGACGAGACGCTGGCCTACGCGAATCTCGACAACGCGATCAAGGCCGGCAAGCCCTGGGTCGGATTCTGCTATACCCCGCACTACGTGTTCGTATTGCACGACATGCAGGTTCTCGAAGAACCGCCTTTCGACGCCTCCAAATGGAAGGTCGTGCAGCCGACCGACGACCCGGCATGGCTGTCGGTCTCGAAAGCCGGCACCGCGTGGGATACCGCCTACCTGCACCTGCACTACGCCAAGTCGCTCGAAAAGAAGCATCCCGAGGTTGCAAAGCTGTTCAGGAACATGAAGCTTTCGACCGACGAGGTCTCGGAGATGACTTACGCTCTCGTCATCGACAAGAAGGACCCGGGGGCTTATGCAAAAGACTGGGTCAGCAAGCACGAGGACCAGGTTCTCGGCTGGATGACAAACTAGTTAAAAAAACAAAACTACGAGCCGCCGGCAAAGTACCGGCGGCCGTTTTTAGTTGGGGGAGGAGAGCAGCATGACGGAAACAGTCGTCAAGGTCAGCAATGTCTGGAAAGTTTTCGGCGACCGATCGGAAGAAGCGATAAAAGCAATCAGGGACGAGGGTATCGGCAAACCTCAGGTACTGGAACGCTATGGCTGCGTCATCGGCGTGCAGGATGCAACATTCGAGGTCCCGCGCGGTGAAATTTTCTGCATCATGGGCCTGTCCGGATCGGGCAAATCCACGCTGGTGCGCCACATCAACCGGCTCATCGAACCAACCTCCGGTACCATCGAGTTGCTGGGCCGCGACGTGTCCAGACTCAACCAGAAAGATCTACGCGCGATGCGCGCCAATCACATCGGCATGGTATTCCAGCACATGGCGCTGATGCCGCATCGATCGGTCCGCGACAATGTGGCCTACCCGCTCGAGATCCGCGGCGTGGCCAAGTCCAAGCGCTGGGCCGTCTCGGATCACGCGCTGCAGCTCGTCGACCTGGTCGGCTACGAGGACCGGCTGCCGAAAGAATTATCCGGCGGCATGCAGCAGCGAGTCGGCATCGCGCGCGCGCTCGCCTCCGACCCCGAAGTCCTGCTGATGGACGAGCCTTTCTCCGCACTCGATCCGCTGATTCGCATGCAGCTGCAGGACCAGTTCAAGGCGCTGGTTGCCGAGCTCAAGAAGACCACGCTGTTCATCACCCACGACCTCGACGAGGCGATTCGTATCGGGCATCGCATCGCGATCATGAAAGACGGCATCATCGTGCAGATCGGCACCCCGGAGGATATCGTCATGAATCCGGCGGACGACTACGTGCGTGAATTCGTGCAGGGCATTTCCAAACTGAAGCTGGTCAAGGCACACTCCATCCTGGAGCCGCTGGAGAGCTACGAAGGCAGTCTCGATGGCGCTCCTCGCGCGGATGAAGAGGCCGATCTCGACCAGCTGATCAATCACGCCGTCGGCACCGATCTCCCGGTCGTGATAACCTCGAATGGCCGCGATATCGGGGTCGTCACCAAGCCGAGACTGTTGCGCGGCATTCAGGGGGGTAAGGGATAATGTCGGAAAACCAGGAAACTACCGTCGTAGCCGCGTCGGACATCGAGGTCGATCACGCGCAACTCGATGCATCGATCAACGAGTTTGCCGGCTCGGGCGGCGATTACTATGCAAAAAATTTCCATCGTATCCACTCCTCGACCGGATTTCTTCCGAATACCTTCAACTGGGTGGCCGCGCTTCTCGGCCCGGTCTGGGCTGCGGCACGCGGCGTCTGGGGCATGTTCTGGGGATTCCTGATCCTGGAGATGATCGCCTGGGTGCAAATCGGACGGGGCTGGTGGGGAGACCCGGGTGCGTCGTTTTTCGAACGCGCCGAAAAACAGCGCGAACGCGCGGCCGAGTTCCTGCAACGCGCCGAGGCCGCCCGGCTCGAAGGAGCCGATCCCGCCCGCTTCGAGAAGTTGGCCGAAAACATCAACAATGCGGCTGAAAAGAGCGAGGCGCTCGGCGCCGCGGCCAGCTCGGAGGCTTTCGCGATACTGCTCGGGGGGCTACTGATTCTGCTGGCGATCAAGGCGCTACAGGGGCTTTACGCCAATTCGATCTACGAGAAACAGTACAGCCGCTGGCGCGTCGATCACAGGTCGGTCGACAGCGGGCTTAAATTGAAAAACATCGTGCTCGGCGTGGCGCTCGTCGTCCTGATCGCACCGCTCACCGTCTACAAGTTCACCGTCGACAGCCCGCTCGAAGTGCTCAATGCGTTTCCGGAAAAAGCGGTTTCGTCGATCTTCATCGATTCGGACAAGGCGACCCTGTTCACCGAGCTAGCGGGTTGGCTGGAGGAGAAGATCGATAACGCCGCGGTCGCGGGTGCAGGCGGTTTCGATAATATTACCGCCGGGGTTCGCGCGGTGCTCGACGCCCTGAGCCTGGCGCTGATCGGTACCCCCTGGCCGGTGGTGATGCTGGTCATCTGCGTGGTCGCCTGGCGCTCCGCCGGTCCAAGGGTTGCGATATTCACCGCGGCGTCCCTCGCCTATATAGCGCTGCTGGGCTACTGGGAAATCGCGATGGAAACCGTCGCACTGGTCGGCGCCGCGGTATTCATCTGTGTTCTCTTTGGCATACCGCTCGGGATCTGGTTCGGCAAATCGAGACGCGCCTATAACGCCGCGGAGCCGGTCCTCGACCTGATGCAGACCCTGCCCGCATTCGTTTACCTGATCCCGATCATCGCCTTTTTCGGTACCGGCAATCCTCCGGGAATACTGGCGACGATAATTTTCGGCATGCCGCCGGTCATCCGTCTGACCTCGCTCGGCGTGCGCGGCGTGCCGGAACCGATCAAGGAGGCCGCGGTCGCGTTCGGCGCATCCCGTTTTCAGCTGCTGAAAGATGTCGAGGTCCCGCTGGCGTTGCCTTCGATCATGACCGGCGTCAACCAGACCATCCTGATGTGCCTGTCGATGGTGGTCATCATTTCGCTGATCGGCGGCGGCGGCCTCGGCAAGGTCATACTCGAGGCATTGCAGTACGCCGCCAAGGGCCCCGGATTGCTCGGCGGCTTTGCGATCCTGTTCGTCGCCATGGTCCTCGACCGAATCGTGCAGGGCGCATTCCGGCGAGAGGATCAGAAATAGAGGGGTTTAGGTTTCAGGATAATGCCTTCCTGAAATAAATCCGGTCGAAGCCGTCCTCGATCTTTCGCGCGAATGCCTCGTACCCGAGTCCGGGGTAGAACTCCAGGTTTTCGGTCATCTTCGCATTGGTATAAAGTTCGACCCGATCGTATCCCGCGTTTGTAGCCGCCTGTTCGACAAATTCGATCAGGCGGAAACCATCTCCGCGTCCCTGGTACTCGGGATCGACAGCGACGTTTTCGAGGTGCAGGTGATCTCCGTGCGGGTAGAAGACGACAAATCCGCGGATTCGTCCATCTCCGGTCAGCACGTAAAGATTTTCGTTTTCGATCGCGGCTTCGAAATCGGCCACCATCGGCGCCGGCTCCCTGCCGATTCGCGGAACGTATTTGCGGAAGGCAACGAACGCACAGCGGCGAATCGACTCGAGATCGGTCTTCCCGGCTTTTCTAATCATGGCGCAACGGGTCTGGCCATTTCACAAACGGGCCAAAACCGCCTTTGACGAAGGCTTACCTGACATCGAAAAATCGGCGGGCGTTGTCGAGACGGATTTTACGCTGCACCGGCACGGGTAAATCCGCAATCCATCGCTGATGGTAGGCGAGCAATTCCTCGAAGTGGCTCCAGCCGTCGTCTGCCTGATCCCAGGTTTGCGTACGCGTCACTTTCCACACCGGATCGGTGCCCGTCACAAAGCGATCCGGGTAGTCGAGGACGAGTTGGCGCCAGCCCGGCAGCAGGTGCCCGTCTTCATCGGTCAGTCCGCCGAAACGCCAGGGGTCCCGCGCCGAAAATTCGATCATCACATTTTTGCACTGCTGGATGACGGGTCGTATGTGGCGAGGGTACAGATTCCCACCAGCATGGGCGAACACCAGTTTCACGTCGGCATAAGCGCGGCACAGGTCGAGGATCGGGTTTTCGTTGCCCGAGTCGATATGAATCAGCATCGGTACCTCGTATTCCCGCGCCAGCTGCACGAGCTGCAAAAAGATCGGGTTGTTCATGCTCGGCGGAAAGCCGCTCATGAAGTGAACCTCCCCGATTCCCCGGTAGCGGCCCGATTGCAATGCCGCTTCGGCAAGGGTCGCGGTGCGCTCATCGCGATACCAGTCATTGCGGCCAAGCTCGTGCGTGTAGGGCGAAAATAAAGGCACGATCAGGTCGCCGCCGGCGCGCTTCAGGTCCAGCGCGAGTTCCGAGGGCGTGGCGGCGACCACGGCGAACTCGACGCCTGCCGCCCGAAGTTTCCCGACGATTTCTTCCGCGCCGATAATTTCCTTCTGGTCCCAGTTGAAATGCACGTGCACGTCGGCGAAGCCCTGCCCGGCCTTATCGGCGGTAACGACCCGGGTGGTTGCCGCCAGACCGATTAGGGTGACGACAATCCCGTGCAAGATCACATGACGCAATTTCATGCAACGAAAATAACGTATTATCAGGTCTTGTAAAGTAATGAATACCCGGTATTTCGGCACCGATGCTAACCGAAGTCGCGAGAACCGCGTCGCTCTCCCGGTCTTCGATACCAGGCATCCGCAAGCATCCAGACATTCCCGCCGCTGGTACATTTGCACCCGTTCAGGCATTATGGGTTTGCTACGAGACACGATCAAACAGTTGTCATTTCCTGATACGGGGTAATTTCGAAATTGGGCACGCGCTACCAGAGCATACTTGAAACCATCGGCAATACACCGACCGTCAGGATTAACAAACTCGGCCCCGGCCACGTCAACCTGTTCGTCAAGATCGAGTCTTTTAACCCGATGGGATCTGTCAAGGACCGGCTCGCGCTGGGCGTCATCGAAGACGCCGAAAAACGCGGCGAGCTGAAACCCGGGCAAACGGTCGTCGAGGCAACCAGTGGCAATACCGGAATCGGCCTGGCGATGGTATGCGCGCAAAAGGGTTATCCTCTCGTCGTGGTCATGGCGGAAAATTTCAGCATCGAGCGACGCCGCCTGATGCGTTTTCTCGGCGCCAGGGTTGTACTGACGCCGGCCTCCGAAATGGGATCCGGCATGGTCGCAAAGGCAGCGGAACTCGCCGCGGCACACGGCTGGTGGCAGTCGCGCCAGTTCGAGAACCCGGCCAACGCCGATATCCACGCACGCACCACGGCCGAGGAAATTATCGCCGACTTCGATGATATAGGCCTCGACTACTGGGTGACCGGATTCGGCACCGGCGGCACCCTGAACGGCGTTTCCCGCGTTTTGAAAGCGAAGAGCCCCGCGACCCGAATCATGGTTTGCGAACCCGACAACTCGCAGCTGCTCGGCGGCGGCATCGCACAACCGCGCAACGGCGATGGCAGCCATCAGACGCACCCCAGCTTTCGACCGCACCTGATGCAGGGCTGGTCGCCGAATTTCATCCCGGGACTGGTAGAACCGGTAACCGCCGCCAGTAACATCGACGGATTTCTCGCCATCAACGGAAATTTTGCGATGCAGTGCGCGAAGGAGCTGGCGCAAAAGGAGGGCATTTTCGTCGGTACCAGTTCGGGTGCGACCTTCGCCGGGGCGTTGCAGGTCGCAGAGCAGGCGCCCGAGGGCAGCAATATTCTGTGCATGCTGCCGGACACCGGCGAGCGCTACCTGTCTACACCGCTGTTCGACAGTATTCCAGAAGAAATGAATGCAGCAGAAATGGAGCTATCCCGCTCAACGCCGGGATATCGATTCGATATCGTCGAGCCGCAACCCGAAGCAACGGGTGATTCTGTCGAATCCATTCCTGCTGCCGCCATCTCGCTGGACCCGTCGGCCCAGGCCGAGGTCGAAGAAACCCTCGCGAAAAATCGCGGCAAGGTGGTCATGTTTGCGCTGGAGTGGTGCGAATTCTGCTGGTCGGTGCGCAAGATGATGGACAGCTGTGGCATCCCCTACGTGACGGTCGACCTGGACTCGGTTGCCTACCAGGAGAACGATCGCGGCGGCAAGATTCTCGAGGTCCTGATGGCACGCAACGACTGGCCGACCATACCGCAGATTTTCGTCGGCGACGAATTCATCGGCGGCGCGACCGATCTGTTCGACGTCGGCAGAGCCAGCGAGCTCGAGGGCAAGCTCGACGCGCAGCAGATTCCCTACAACGATAACATCAAGCGCGACCCCTACAGCTATTTACCCACCTGGTTGCATCCGCGCTAGGCCCGGGTAAGATTACCGCCAAAACCTTCCCGCCCTCTGATCGGCGGCTCGGAGCAATCGATGGCCTGGCAAAATAAAATCCTGCGCGTCAACCTGAGCGACCACAGCTGCGTCACCGAGCCGCTGAACCGCGACTGGGCGCAGGCTTACCTGGGTCAGCGCGGTCTCGGCAGCAAGTACCTGGCCGAGGAGGTCGATCCGACTGTCGATCCCCTGTCGCCACAGAACAAGCTGATCATCGCCACCGGTCCTTTGACCGCGACCACCGCGCCGACCGGGGGTCGCTCATCCGCGGTGACCAAGGGCGCTTTAACCGGCGCCATTGCGGCTTCGAATACCGGCGGCATGTTCGGTGCCGAGCTGAAACTGGCGGGCTACGACCTGTTGATCATCGAGGGCCGCGCGGCGTCTCCGGTTTATCTCTGGATTCGTGACGACCACGCGGAATTGCGTTCCGCGGAAAAACTTTGGGGCCGCTCGGTATGGGAAACGGAACCCTGGCTGCGACGGGAACTGGGGGAACCGCAGGCGAAGATTGCAAGCATCGGACGGGCGGGTGAGGTCGGCGTCAAGTTCGCCTGTATCGTCAACGACATCGATCGCGCCTACGGACGCTCCGGGGTTGGCACGGTCATGGGTTCGAAGCAACTGAAAGCGATTGCGGTACGCGGTACCCGCGGTGTCCGGGTGAACGATCCGGATGCCTTCCGCCGAGCGGTGCTAGACACCATGAAGATCCTGCAACCGAGCCCGGTGCGCAAGCGCTTTACCGTGCGCGGCACCCATAACATGATGGACGTGACCAACCGGTTCGGTTCGCTACCTACCCGAAACTGTCGCGATGTGCAGTTCGAGGGCGTCGAGGCGATCAATGCCGACGCGGTCAGGGTCAGGCGCCTGAGCGATGGCAAGCCCAGCCTGCAGGGCAACAAGGCGTGCTTTGCCTGCACCATCGGCTGTGGCCGGGTTGCCACGATCGACCCGGTTTCGCCGCTGGTCAACGGCCCCGATCCACAGGGTGGCGACCGCTCGCGCTACCAGCTTCCGTCAGGGGGCCTGGAATATGAAACCGCTTTCGCCTTCGGCCCGATGTGCGGAGTCGACGATCTCGACACGCTGAATTACGTTAATTTCCTGTCTAACGAACAGGGCATGGATCCGATATCGCTCGGCGTTTCCATCGCCGCGGCGATGGAACTGTTCGAGGAAAACGTCGTGACGCTGGAGGATACGGGTGGCCTCGAATTGCGCTTCGGCAACGCCGAGGCCCTGGCACGGGCCGCCGAGCTGACCGCGTTCGGGGAGGGTTTCGGCGCCGACATCGGCCTCGGTGCGGACCGGCTCTGTCGGAAATACGGGCGCCCTGAACTCGCAATGGTCGTCAAGGGGCAGGAGTTTCCAGGCTACGACCCGCGCGCATTGAAAGGCATGGCGCTGGCTTACGCGACATCCAATCGCGGCTGCTGTCACATGCGCGCCCGTCCCCTGCTGGACGATTTCAGCAACGTCAGTACCGATGGCAAGGCCGAACTCGTCAAGACAACGCAGGACCTCGTCGGCGCCATCGACAGTTCCGGCACCTGCGTTTTCACCAATGTCATGTTCCCCCCGGAGCATCTTGCGCAAATGATCGACGCGGCCTGCGAGGGAGACTGGGACCTCGAACGCCTGCATACGGTGGGTGAACGCATCTGGAACCTGGAACGCCGATTCAACCTGGCGGCGGGATTCAGCAAGGACGATGACCGGTTGCCGGAGCGTACCACGAGCGAACCCGCGGGCGCAGGCGCGGGTAAGGGGCAGATCGCGGACCTGTCGCAGATGCTGGGTGAATACTACCGGCTTCGTGGGTGGGATGCCGATGGCGTGCCCCTGGCGGAAACGCTAAACCGGCTCGAACTTTGAGATTTCAAGGTGACGATCGAAATCAAACTGTTCGGGTTCGGCGATGACCGGCCGCCATCTTTCAGCAATGACAACACGATCCGGCTGGATGTAGATACCCCGACGACTCCCTGGCTGTTACTGCGCGCAATCGGCATTACCGATGCCACGGGACTGGTGCTGATGAACGCCGACCAGGTCATTCCGCAGCGACAATGGAATGATGCTATCCTTCAGGACTTCGACCGGCTTACATTGCTGTCGGCGTTCGAGGGCGGCTGAGTATGAAACATGGACTCGCTCTCGGAGAGGAGCGCTAATCCCTCGCCCGGTTTGCGGACTCCCGTTGCCTGGTAAGCGGACCAGGTGATTCCGGGTCCATCCGGATGAACCCGAATAGCCAGCCTTTAGAGCGTATTGCCTAGAAATCGCTATATTGCCGACGCACCCTGGATTCGAGCAACGGTATCGCCTTCTCCAGCACGAACTCCTTGAAATGGGGTGTTGCCTGGTGCGCTTCGAGCCCGCCGACATCGTGATACTTTTCGTAGATGAAAAACTCCGCCGGGTTATCGGGATCGACGTGAGTCGTGTAGGTGATCACGCCCGCCTCCTGGCGGGATGCCTCCCCCAGGATTTGCAGAATCTGTTTTACCTCCGCCTCGTGACCGGGCTTCGCAACCCAGGTTACCGCCAGTACGTATGCCATTGCCCCTCCTCAAGGTACGCAGTAATGCCTGTCGCGCACAGAATAAACCATAACGGCCCGTTAATCATGGGGCATTCGTGATGCCACGGCACGATTATTACGATAGCCCGGCAAGCTTCGGTATAATCGCGCGATAGCTCAACAACCGGGAAACTGGATAAACGGTATGTCTAAAAACGAAACTCTCTACCACAGCGCACTGGCGCTGATCGATGCCGCGAACCGCGAGGATCCCAACAAGGTATCGGCCGACGGCAAGGAGTGGCCCAAGGAACTGCTTTATTCCCAACGCATGTCGGATATGCTTTCGCGTTACGCCCCCGACGCCGACGATGCGCAAAAGCTTGCGATACGGGCGCAGCATATCGAACGCTGGAAATCGCCGCGCAACGCCTACCCGATGGACCGTATCGGCTATTTGAAGTGGCGCAAGGATTTATACAAGATCCAGGCAGACACCGCGGCCGGACTGCTCGGGCAGGCGGGATACGGCGATGAAGTTATCGACAGGGTTCGCAACGCGGTCGCGAAAAAGAACATCAAGGGCAATCCCGACACACAGCTGCTGGAGGATGTCACCGACCTGGTTTTCATGGAGCATTACATGCTGGAGTTCGTCGCCAAGCACCCGGATTACACCGAGGAAAAATGGATCGAGATCATCCAGAAAACATGGAACAAGATGTCGGATAACGCGCACCAGTTTGCGTTGTCGGGTGCGGTCAGACTGCCGGAGTCGCTGCTGCCGTTGATCGAGAAGGCGGTAACGGCGACAAACGCCGCCGCGCAATGAATCGGTAAGCGAAGACGCCGGCTAGGCACCGACTGGCATGCAGCGGTCACCTCGGCTAACTTCCCGTAACACAGAAATTACAGGCATGCCCGACCGAACTGCGGTAATTCTGGGCCCGCACGGCCGCGTCAAATGGCCTCGGGCGTCTCGATCAGCGTTTCCAGGGCGGGGGCGCATTCAGGCCAGCCATGACCCCAGCGCCAGGGTAAGCCGGTACAGGGTCCTCCACCGAGCCGCACCGCCTGGTACATCAGGTCGGCGGTGGTGTAGATCAGATCAACGACGTCTTGCCGGGCCAGGCCGAGGCGCCTGGCGATTTCGTCGCTTTGCTGTTCGCCCGCGTGACGCACGCAGGCGCGCAGGTCCATATCGGCCTGTTTGCGTTTCTCGAAACCCTTGTCGCTTGCTCCGCGCCAGTAACTTTCATCATGCGCCAGGCAACAGTATTCCCAGGGCGGTTCGCTGCCTATAACTCGTGCGAACTCCGGGGAAATCTTGGCCACGAAAGTCCAGGCCCCCGACATTCCGCCGCTACATCCATCGCTGTGGAAGGCGTCGATTTCGACACCGGGCCTGTTTTGCTGCTGCGCCAACCGCTGCATTTGCTGACCCTCCAGCAACCTCATGGCGTCACCGAGTACATCGGCCTGCGCCTGGTAAGCCGACGCTAGCATTGCAACGAGAGCGATTTCAGGCCAGAGTTTCATCGGGTGCAGATTATCACCAATCTGAAAATTTCCCCAGTCATTTGGCCGGGCCGCCGCTGCCTCCACCGCATCTCACCGGGGCGAGTCGAGCTCATATGGCCACCCTGACAGTTTGACGACTGCAGCCATCGGTGTTTAGATAGTCCTTCAGGGGCTTGAAAACAGGTCCAGCACCGGAGATCCCGCGAGCCCCTGGGGATTTGACTGTAGCCACGAGTGGCAGTTGACTCCCACTTATTCGGGGGCGCTACGGGAGACGTCTCGGGGATCGCCGGTTGAAACAACGGGAGACTAACATGGAAACGAAATCCTGTGACCGCTGCCGGGGTGAAACCGAACTGACGCTTATCGAAGCGGTGGGCGGCGAGGCGGATCCGCTTCGTATCACTCTGAAAAACCTGCCTTTACTCGCTTGTCAACAAGGCCATCACCAGTTCATTAGACCGCAATTCGGCGCCGAACTCCTGACGCACCTGACCCAGGAAGAAGAACCCGGGCTGCCGGCCGGGGAGGAAAAGGGATTCTTCAAGAAAAAATACCTTTGCGAAAGCTGCGGCGCCGAGCTCGAGCCCAAGCCTGATCACCGGCACACATTTTCGTTCGACATAAAGCTGGACGATATCGATCCCGTCGGTGTAGACCTGTCGATGCCGGTCTACAGGTGTTCCGCCTGCGCCAAGGAACAACTCCATTCCCAGAAAGAGATCCGCAAGCTAACGCCCGCGGCACTGGCGCATGCGTTCGAGGCAGCCGATATCCCGCCGCCGCCGGGCGCGATCTGACCTCGTCGGGAGATCGTATTACCGGGATTACGCGGTTCCCTCCCGGACACTCGCCGCAGCGGAACCGGGGCGGTCACCGGTTTATGCCTTTGTTTCGGCCTCCAGCGATGCGGTCAGCTTGCGCGAAACCGCGAGTTGTTCCTCGCCGAGCTCGGTCAGCTGTGCATGGCTGGCGCCGCGAAATACGTCCACCGCCATTTTCAGATCGGCCGATGCCCTGCGGGAGATTTCGATATCCCGGTTACGCTCGGCCAGTTTGCAGCGCGCCACGCCGAGATTGGCCATTGTCATGGCCCAGCTCATCGGTTCGCGCTCGCGGGTCCATTCCTTGAGCGTTTCGCGGTAAGCCGCGACCGCCCTTCCGAGGACCAGCGGGTCATCGGTTCGCTCGCCCAGCACCTGCAGCGCGGCGCCAAGATTGTTTTGCGTCATCGCCCAGTCATGCGGCACGCGCGTCCGGGTTGTTACCGACAATGCGGCATTGTAAGCGGCCACGGACTGCTCCAGGGTTCGCGGCCCCTTGCGATGCTCGCCCAGCAGGCGCAACGCGTTACCCAGGTTGTTCATCGTGGTGCCCCAGATAAACGGTAGCCGCTCGCGCGTCCAGACCGTGAGCAGTGCCTTATAGGCATCGACGGCACGTTTCAGCATTTTTGCATCCTTCTTTCGCTGGCCCAGCGACAGCAGCACAGCCGCGAGATTGTTCTGGGTCGTCGCCCATTCCTCGGGCGATTGCGACTGGGTGCGTACTTCCAGCGCGCTATCGAAGGCGGTAATCGATTTTTCCAGCAGCTCCTCGTCACGGTGGCGCTGTCCCAGGATACCGAGGGCATTGCCGAGGTTGTTTTGCGTCGACGCCCAGTCGAACGGCGTGCGTTCACGTTCACGCTGCGTCAGGGAATTGTCGAATGCCTCGATCGCCCGTTCCAGCATCCGCGTGCCACGCTGGCGCTGCCCGAGTATGCCGAGCGTGGTTCCGAGGCAGTCCTGAATCCGGGACCATTCGGCGGGACATTGATCCCGCGGGGTCAACGGTAGAATCCTGTTCTCATAGAGCTCGGCAGCCGCCTGCAGCGCCTCGATATCGACGAATTCGCGGCCCAGATCCTCGAGCACCGAGGCTTGCCGATACAGGTATTGCCATTGCAGGTCGGGTTCAATACCGACGGTTGCGGCGGCCTCCGCGTAAAGCGCGGCAGCATGGCGGAAATTCAGCGCTACCGCGGCAATCAGGGCCTGAACTGCACGCATTCGCGCTGCGAGTTCGGCGAGATTTATATCTTTGATGCATTGCCGATAAATCTGCTCGAAGGCCTGGTCAGCATCCGCAAGGGAAAACGATTCGCCGGTCTGCAGCGCGCCGACGGCAATTTCGATGGCAGCGGAGATATCGGTATCGTCGACGTTCGAGCCAAGATCGTCGGCCACCTCGCGCAGCGATTGCAGGCGCGCATAGGCCTGCTCCAGCAACCGCTGGATTTGCTCGCGCGACACAGCCTGTTGCAGAATAAAGGCGAGCAGGCTGGCAAGATCGGACGCTTCGGCACCGAGGTGGTTTTGCGCGGCCTTCAGTTCGAATTCGTAAGCTTCGGCATGCTCGCCGGGCGCATCCGCTACTTCCTGACCCTGAACAGAACCGTTCATGTTAGCTGTCTCTTCGCGAAACCGTAGAAATTAACACAAGGTGGGCGATCCTGGTAATAGTCGCCCCGGATCGCGGCGCAAACCGTAACAAACGGTGGGGCGAAGCTGATCACCCCACCGTAAAACCTAATCGACGATGTGGTAGACCGGAGCCTTTTCCATTGTCCACTCGCCGGACTCGGGGTCACGGCGCGACAGCGTCAGGCAATGCCAGTTATCGTCATCCAGCTGCATATGGTCGCCGCGATAGTAGTATCCCGGCCAGCGTGTCTCCTGGCGGAACAGGGTGTGGTGTACCACGCTCTCCGAGGCGATGGCGCGGTGCTTCAGTTCCCAGGCGCGCTGCAGCTGGTGCAGGTCTTCCGCACCAACGCTTTCGAGATCTTCCTGAAGAATCCCCAGCAGTTCCAGGCCACGCTTGAGCAATGGCTCGTTGGTCATGTAGTTGACGCTAATGCCACCCGCGTATTCGTCCATGATCTTTTCCAGTCTCTGCAGACCATGAATCGGCAATATGTAGCTCGGTGAAACCGTGCCGGCAACGATCTCGTTGCGATAGGTCTCGTAGTGCTCCATCGGCTTGTAGATGATCTGCTTCAGGTCCTCGGTCTGCTTTTCCGAAATCTTGATGTCTTCGTTCTTGTAGTCCTTGAGGTACTTGACCGCCGCTTTAGCCGCGAGGCGCCCTTCGGTGAACGAACCCGACGAGAAAGCATGCGCGGTGCCGCCGAGTGCGTCACCGGCGCCGAACAGGCCGTCGACGGTCATCATGCGGTTATAACCCCAATAGTACTCGTCCGGCGAAATATCTTCCGGCCCGCTTGCCCAGGCGCCGGAACAGGTGGCGTGGGAGCCCATGACATAGGGCTCGGAAGTGGTCAATTCGGGGTTGATGTACTTCGGATCGATGTCCTGCGATGCCCACACGACCGCCTGGCTGACGGTCATGCCGAGGAAGTTTTCCCAGCCCACGGTTTCCTTGTGCGGGTCCTGGAAGGCTTCCTTGGTTACCATGTAAATCGGCCCGCGGCCGGCCTTCGTTTCTTCGATGAATGCGTGGTTGCGCAGGCAGGTCGGCGTCGGGTGATGGTCGATGTATTCGCCGACCAGGGCCTTGGTATGGTCGTACCACTTTGATTCGTATTCTTCGCCATAAGCGTTCTGGGTATAGGTCTTCAGGTGCAGGAAATAGGCGCCCACCGGGCCATAGCCGTCCTTGAAGCGACACAGCACGATACGGTTTTCCATCTGCGTCATCTTGGCGCCAGCCTGGATCGGCAACGCGTAAGCCGAGGCGCTGCTCCACGGCGCGTACCAGGTACGACCCATGCCCTCGCCGACCGAGCGCGGCTTGAAAATATGCGAAGCACCTCCGGCGCCGACGATCACGGCCTTGGCCTTGAATATATGGAAATCACCGGTACGGACGTTGAAGCCGACGGCGCCACCAACGCGGTTAGGCTTGTTCTCATCCATCAGCAGGTGGGTAATCATAATGCGATTGTAAATCTTGTCGGCGGACTTGCGCGCCGCTTCGGCGACGATCGGCTTGTAGGATTCACCGTGGATCATGATCTGCCACTTGCCTTCACGCTGGTAGCGACCAGTTTCCGGATCGCGCATCATCGGCAGGCCCCATTCTTCGAACTTGTGCACGGTGGAGTCGACGTGACGCGCCATGTCATAGGCCAGGTCTTCGCGCACCATGCCCATCAGGTCGTTGCGCGCATAGCGCACGTGATCTTCCGGCTGGTTCTCGTCCCATTGCATGCCCATGTAGCAGTTGATCGCGTACAGACCCTGGGCAACCGCACCGCTGCGATCGATGTTGGCTTTTTCGGCAACAACGATCTTCAGATCGCGTCCCCAGTACCTGGCCTCGTAAGCAGCGCCGGTGCCACCCATGCCGCCACCGACAACGAGGATGTCGCATTCTTCGAATACCGTATTGATCTTGCCCATTAGTAGTAGACCCCCTGCTTGAACTTGGATTTATCGATGACGGGTAATCCGGTTTCGACATTCAACGCATCGGGTTCGTGACAAAGCAGCTGAGAGTTGTGATCTTCTTCGCTGGGTACATCCATATCCGCGAGTCGAGGAATTTTCTCACCCCAGGGCTGTGTCGTAATCGGCGATACGAAATTCTTTTCACGACCGTCACGGAACTTGATTTTCCACGAAATGGTACCTTTCTCCTCTTCGCGAAGTACGCGTACACTATGACCCAGCGGGGCGAAATCGGCGTAACCGCGCACATCGATGGCATTTTGCGGGCAGGCCTTGACGCATGAGTAGCATTCCCAGCAAAAGTTGGGCTCGATGTTGACTGCTCGACGATAGGTCTTGTCGATGTGCATGATGTCGGAGGGACAAATATCGACGCAATGTCCGCAGCCATCACAACGGGTCATGTAAACAAATGTAGGCATTAAAAATCTCTCCGGTTGTCGATGCTAGTGACGTTTCTTAGTTAATGTAATTTCTGCTGGCTTAATAGTGACGCGGCAATTCGCGCTTGATACCAAGACCGAACTGTTCGGGCTGGTCGGCGGGGGGAGGCAGGTTATCTCTCGCCCCGCTGGCCTCGGCAACATGCTTTTGCACGGCCGCGGCGGGCTTGAAGAACATGTGCGCAAACTTGGACCAGGGTACGCCGCCGAACAGGACCGCGTTAGCGGCAAGGTACAGGCCGAAAAATATATAGGACCCGACCGAGGTTCCGGCCGCCTGTACCGCCGACCAGATCAGCGCCAGCGTCGCGCTGGCCAGCAGCGATAAAATAAACAGGTCGGCGCGAATCACCCGAAATGGCGAGTTGCCCTCGGCAGCGACATCGACACGAATGAAAAACCAGAACCAGTAGCCGCCCACGCATACGGCGAGCGCACCGAGATGCCAAAGCAACGGCCAGATGCCCGCATCGGCCATGGCCGGATAGCCGAACACCAGTGCGGCGGTGGCGACCACGTGAACAACCAAACCGTACATGGTCAGCAGGTGTGCGATTCGTCGGTTGGGATTGCAGAATTCGGACGAGGTCAATACCTCCGAGACCGCTGTTTGTAACGCCAGGGATACGACTTCACTGCCGCTAACCTGTTTCGAGCCGTTTTCCTTCGACCTGCGCCAGCTCTCGGAAAAGTATTTGGCGCTCTTTTTGTGAATAACGTCGAATGCCGTACCGGCTATGACCAGAATGACCATGATGATGACAAAGGCCTGGATTAACACAGGTGGTACCGACGCCGACACCTCGGCGAAGGGATTTTGGCTAAACATTATCTGGCTGTCCCCCGATTGAATCTTATTTTAGCCAGTCAAGTGTGGGTGAATAGCTGATATGAATCAACCTTAATAAATTTATTGATGGATAAGGAAAATTTTCATATGGCGGAACCAGGGTTATGATTGCGAGCGGGCAATGCAATGTCCCGATACCTGATTCCCGGTAAGATAGATCGGCAGTCGCGTGCCAAACTTCACGACGAATCTGGCAGCCGCCGGACTCTGTCCGGTTAGCGGCCCTCGGCTGTTACCAAAAATACCCTTGCCCGCCGGCACGGTGCGCTGGAGTAAATACCCGGCAACGGCACCCCTTGAGCATTGCGACCCAGTCGAACCTGGTAACTCAATAGTCAGAAGCGAGTTAAAACAATCACCCGGGTTCTGCCCTGCTCCCCGTTTAGCGCCGGATCATATCGAACTCCGGCAGCTGCGATATTTGGGGTAAGCCGCTATCAACGCTACGGCAGCAACCCTGGCCTTCATCCAGGCATTTTCAGATCTGTAGCGGAGCCAGACTTCAGCAGATTATCCCGAACCTTCGTCAGATGCTCGTACATGGCCTTATACGCGTTTTCCTGATCGCGTTCGACGATCGCACGCACGATCGCGTCGTGCTGGGCGAAGCTATGGTGATCGATAGATGGCCGATCCGAATTATTTCGCCGACGCCCCCAGACGACAGCCCTTCGTACGGCATTCAACTGGTCGAACAGGGCAGTAAGAACCGAATTACCGGCGGCCTCGGCCACGGTACGGTGAAGCCGATTGTCGGCGTTTTCATATTGCCGCCAGGTTGCCGCTTCGCGCTGCAGGCGCGCACAACGATGCATTTCGTCGAGATGGGCGCCGGTTGCATTGATCGCCGCCTCGCGCGCCAGCATCGGCTCAACCAATAAACGCGCCTGCATGACCTCAAGCGGGCTTGTGCCCTTGGCAATTGTAGCGATCGACAGGAACGCTTCGATGGGACGCGGTCCCAGGAAAGTACCCTTTCCGACCTGCCGCCAAATCTCGCCATCCTGTTCGAGTTTTGCCAGGGCCTTGCGTAATTCACCCCGTGAAACGCCGAGAACATCGCAAAGCTCACGTTCCGGGGGCAAACGGCCATCGGGTGCCAGATCCGCCTGGGCGAGCCAGGCTTTCACTTGCGTTAGTGCGCTTTCGACTGAACCCATTGGCACCTCAAATATTCAATACTCGACAAGCAAAAAGTGGTATGCCATAGTAACCCAATCATCGATAATATGTTAACCAATAGCCATCTAATACATAACCATTTTGATATTGGTAAGCATTGGGCAGCATGTGGCGGCCTGCCGGAGAAAGCCCCACAAATAAAAAAAGGAAACCGTAACAGAGCATTCAAAAGGCTTTGCAAGGTTCCTCGCTGGGCTTTAATCCCAACCGGAGATCATTCGTCGAGGCTCTCATAATTCAGGTACATCTGTCAGACCAGACGAATAACAGAAACCAAAGAGGAGTGAAATCATGAAACTTTTTCCCAACAAACCTGGTGTGTTGCTAGCGTCGCTTTTGCTGATCATGCTGAGTCTTACCGGTAACGCGCAGGCGGGCAAGATACGCATAGCGCTCGCCGAAACACCATCCGACGAGCTTGCCGCATTTTTCGTAGCCCTGGACCGGGCCAAAGCCATGGGGCTCGATTACGAGTGGACCGCATTTTCGGATGAAGAGTTAGCCATTCAAGCGATTTTGAGCGGACAAATGGATATCGGCTTTGGCACGCCCTATTCGGTTATGCAGAGATCCAAGGCGCCAGTACGAATCATTTTTCAATTGTCCAAGCTCAAGTTTTTCCCGGTATCGTCAAAAAAATACTCCAGCCTGAAAGATCTGGACGGAGAACCGATCCTGCTGCATTCACGCGGTGGCGGTACTGACTCGATCGCCAATGTTATCGAGGACCGCATCGGCATCAAGTTTGGCAAACGTTCTTACGTGCCCGGTTCGGCCAATCGCATCGTCGCGCTAATTGCCGGCCAGACAGACGCTACCATTGTCGATCTTTCAAACAAAAACAAACTGGTCAAGCAAAAAGGCGACGAATTTAACGTTCTGCCCATGTTCGAAGTCGATGCCAGCGATGAGGCGTTATTTGCCAACCTCAACTGGATCAAGGCAAACGCCCGGGACGTGGATATTTTCGTCAAGGCCCTGGTTAGCGTTTATCGGGATATGCACAAGGACACAACGATCATTCGGCGTGAGACCAACCCCAACGGCCCGATCGGGCAGCTCCCCAAAGAAGTGCTGGATGAACTGGACGGATTCTATAAAGATGCGGTCGAGGGCGGCCTGTATGATCCGAACGGTGGCGGTGAAAAAGCGGCCCGTGCGGACATGGACTGGTACTCGAAGGCCGGGCAACTCACCGGTGACCCGGCAAATCTGAAAATCGAGGATTTCTGGTACCTTGAGCCTCTGAAGCGGGCCACCCAGTAACAAGTCTGTCGAGCGGTCGGCATTGCGCAACGTCTTTGCGCAGCCGACAGCTCGACTTTCTTTGACACCCCGAGCAAACTGATCGCCATGCGCTATCGCTCTCTGCTATTAAAATTTCTGTCTGCTTTTATCGTGTTCGGCGCATGGGAGATCGCCGGAAGAATTCCTGTGAGTTTTGCGTTTCCGACATTTATCGAGTCGATGGCCGCCTTCTGGGCCCTGCTGGCCAACGGCACCATGTTCGTAGCCTATGCGGAAACTCTCAAACCGCTGGTGGTCGGGGTTCTGATATCCGCGTTCCTGGGGATCGGCATCGGTCTGGGAATAGGTCTCAGTCGCAAGTTCGACTGGCTGGTTTCGCCGATCTTTATCGTGATGCAGACGGCGCCGCTGGCGGCACTCATCCCGCTTCTCGTCATGGTTTATGGTATTGGACTGACATCGAAGGTGTTCGTGGTCTGTATCATGGCGATGCCGGTCATCGTTCTCAACACCAGCGGCGCGGTTCGTAATACGCCCGCATCGATGATTGAAATGGGCCAGGCGTTTCTGGGAACGAAACTCGACGTTATTCTTAAAATCATCCTGCCGGCTGCGTCACCCATTATTTTCGCCGGGCTGCGACTCGGCGTATCGGCTGGATTTATCGGTGCAATTCTGTCCGAGCTTAAAATCACGCCCACGGGCGTCGGTGACATCATCACCTATAGCCGCTCGATTGCCGACTATCCCAGTATGTATGCTGCGATCATGTCGATCATCGTTCTCGCCGTCATTTTCCTGAACGTGCTCGAACGTCTCGAGGATTACCTGTTCAAGGGCAGCCGGCAAACCTATGTATCCGAATGATAATGGCAGGAAAAGACAGCTGATGAACGACAGCAAAGGCGATATCGACAATGCCGTAACGGTCCGCAATGTCTACAAGAACTACGGCGATGTCGAGGCCCTGAAAGACCTGTCGCTCGACTTTCCGCGAGGGCAACTCACGTCGCTCCTCGGCCCGTCCGGGTGCGGCAAAACGACATTGCTGAAGATCATTGCCGGTCTTTTACCGGCAACCAGCGGTGATATCCAGGTGAACAATCAGCCGGTTACCGGGCCAGGCCCGGATCGCGCATTTGTTTTTCAGGATTTCGCCCTGCTGCCATGGGCGAACGTGATGCGCAATGTTGCCTTCGGCTTGGAACTACGCGGTATCGACAGGTCAGAACGCGAGGCGATCGCCGAAACCTATATCGCCAACGTGGGCCTGAAGGGTTTCGAGAACAGTTTTCCCCACGAATTATCGGGTGGCATGCGGCAACGCGTGGGCCTCGCCCGCGCATTGAGCGTCGATGCCGAGGTATTGCTGATGGATGAACCCTTTTCTGCCGTCGACGAGCAAACCCGGCGTAAATTTCAGGAAGACCTGCTCAACCTCGTCAAGAACGAGAACAAGACCTTCATATTTGTTACCCACTCGATCGAGGAGGCGGTCTACGTTTCAGACCAGGTCGCCCTGTTGCTGGCCCGGCCGAGTCGGGTTTCGGAAGTCATCCGGCCCGAGGGATTCAGGCACAAGGACGCCAACAGCATCAGGCGTGATCCCGAGTATCTCGACATCGTCGATCGCATCTGGGCGTCACTTCGCACCTATGTGGAATAACGCGAGACGATGAAGTTATTTGGTTATCAGTTGCCGGCAATGTCGTCACTCATCCTGTGGGGATTGCTGTGGGAGATCGTCGGCCAGTTAGAGCTCACCTTCTTTCTCCCACCACTGTCGGCAATTTTTACAACCCTGATGGAGATCGGCACGACCAAGGTGTTTCTGCAAGCACTCGCGGACACCGGTTACGCATTTTTTATAGGCACATTCTCCGCCATTATAATCGGCATCCCCGTCGGAATTCTGATGGGGAAGAACCGCTTCATTGACGAACTGTTGTTGCCTTGGGTGAATATGTTTCTCAGTGCACCACTTACCGCACTGGTTCCAGTGCTGATGGTCTTGTTCGGATTTGGCATGAAGTCAATCATCATCACGACCGCACTGTTTGCGATCTGGATAATCGTATTGAATTCACGTGCAGGCGTCATGCAGATCAACCGCTCACTGATCGAAATGGCACGATCATTCGGCGCCTCTCCGAAAGACGCCTTCTTCAAGATTTATCTTTGGGCCGCGTTGCCCGAAATCCTCGGCGGCGTGCGCATCGGTTTCATCCGCGCCGTCAAAGGTGTCATCATCGGTCAATTGCTGATTTCGATTGTCGGATTTGGCGCACTGTTCGAGCTTTACTCATCGAATTTTCTGATGAAACACTTCTGGGCGGTGCTGATCGTTTTATTCGCGATTGCATTTACCATTGCGGAATTTCTCGCTCATCTCGAGAGACGAGTCGAGTACTACGCCGCTCGTCGATGAATCTCAAACAGGTAAGTAAAAAATCAAACTGAATCACCAGGAGACAATGAATGACCAAATACATTATAGAGCCAGCTCCACAGGCAAGCCTGCCCATCCGCGGATCCGACACAAGGTTTCCAGTCCGCCGTGTTTATTGTGTCGGCCGCAACTACGCAGCTCACACGATCGAAATGGGCGGCGACCCTGACCGGGAAGAACCATTCTTTTTCCAGAAGAATCCCGACAACCTTCTAAGCGATGGCGCCGATTTTCCCTATCCCGACAAGTCCGCCGATGTTCACCACGAGATCGAGATGATCGTGGCGCTAAAAAAGGGGGGTTATAACATACCGCTCGAATCTGCTCTGGACTGTGTCTGGGGATATGGTGTGGCGCTTGATATGACGCGACGCGACCTGCAGGGTGAATGTAAGAAAGCCGGGCGTCCATGGGAAATAGGCAAGGCCTTCGATCATTCCGCGCCAGCATCCGAACTCGTACCGGTCAGCGAATCCGGACACCCGTCGCAAGGCGCAATTTGGCTCAAGGTGAACAGCGAAATTCGCCAGCAAGGCGACCTCAACCAGATGATCTGGAAAGTTCCGGAGATGATTGCCTACCTGTCCAGCCTGTTCGCTCTCGCGCCGGGCGACGTGATACTTTCCGGCACGCCTTCCGGCGTTGGTCCGGTTGAGCGAGGTGATCTGCTGGAGGGGCATATCGATGGTGTCGGCGACCTGAAATGCAAGGTCGTCTGACTCGCTGAACTGTCTATCGTGATCGATAGTCCCGCTGTATCATAATAACGATCAGGGGCTTTCAGAATAATACCTGCGAAGGGCCAGCCTCTCTCCGCGAGAACGGTCGACGCTCCGGACCTGACCTTCCTCGAGCTACCTACAGGTTTTTGCCATAGATCTCAAAAAAAAACCCCAGTCGACAATGTCGGCTGGGGTTTTGAAGTTAAATGCCTGGCAATGACCTACTTTCACATGGGGAGACCCCACACTATCATCGGCGCGGTTCCGTTTCACTTCTGAGTTCGGGATGGGATCAGGTGGGTCCAGAACGCTATTGTTGCCAAGCAATTCGGTTATGGTTTGTATTTCGGGGACAGTTTACTTATTTCAAAGTTAATCTCCCCGATTCATTCGAAGACGGCTTATATAAGTAAACTGTCCCCGAATTACAAACCTCAATTTGAATTCTGTAATAAAGTTAATGTTGCATCAGTTGACGCGACATAACACCAGCCAAAAGTTGCTTGGGTGTTATATGGTCAAGCCGCACGGTCAATTAGTACCAGTTAGCTACACACATTACTGTGCTTCCACACCTGGCCTATCAACGTCGTAGTCTTCGACGGACCTTTAGAGACTTCGAGAGTCTAGTGAGAACTAATCTTGGGAGGGGCTTCCCGCTTAGATGCTTTCAGCGGTTATCCCTTCCGAACGTAGCTACCCGGCAATGCCACTGGCGTGACAACCGGAACACCAGAGGTTCGTCCACTCCGGTCCTCTCGTACTAGGAGCAGCTTCCCTCAATTCTCAAACGCCCACGGCAGATAGGGACCGAACTGTCTCACGACGTTCTAAACCCAGCTCGCGTACCTCTTTAAATGGCGAACAGCCATACCCTTGGGACCTGCTTCAGCCCCAGGATGAGATGAGCCGACATCGAGGTGCCAAACACCGCCGTCGATATGAACTCTTGGGCGGTATCAGCCTGTTATCCCCGGAGTACCTTTTATCCGTTGAGCGATGGCCCTTCCATACAGAACCACCGGATCACTATGACCGTCTTTCGACCCTGCTCGACGTGTCTGTCTCGCAGTCAAGCACCCTTATGCCATTGCACTCAGAGCACGATTTCCAAACGTGCCGAGGGTACCTTCGCGCTCCTCTGCTACTCTTTCGGAGGAGACCGCCCCAGTCA